>VFQP010000670.1_pt1 | contig 58440 bp, 54 predicted proteins | sample 3512351 | NCBI WGS metagenome assembly VFQP01 (sample SAMN10412372, study PRJNA504923) | tailings metagenome | isolation source: Relicate 1 Philex TSF1 revegetated site | place: Philippines: Tuba, Benguet | collected 2017-08-29 | reverse complement strand
CCCAAGTTATAATTTCAATTAAGAGAGTCGGGGTTTTAACAGTTTGGCAACAGTAGCAGTCCATCCTGTCTGGTGCGAAGCTCCGACACCACGTCCGTTATCTCCATGAAAATATTCGTAGAAAGTAATATAATCTTTAAAATACGGATCATAATTCAATTTATAGTTTCCTCCGTTAAAAGCACGCTGTCCGCTCTCATCTTTCAAAAATATGGAGCATAGCCTTCCACTGATATTTTGCGCGACCTCGTCCAGATTCTTCTTTTCCCCGCTTCCTGTCGGAAACTCAACTTTTAAGCTGTCTCCATAGTAAAAATGAAATCTCTGCAGGCTTTCCACAATCAGAAAGTTGATAGGAAACCAGATAGGACCTCGCCAGTTACTGTTTCCGCCAAACATCCTGCTGTCGCTTTCTGCGGGAGTATAGTAAACAACATTTTTATTACCGTGAACCGTAAAAACAAAAGGGTCTTTTTCGTAAACCTTAGACATGGCACGAATACCGTATGAGCTCAGGAACTCTTTCTCATCAAGCATACGGTTGAGTACTTTGGTTAATCTTGTTTTTCGGAGAATGCTCATCAGGTGCTTTCGTCCGCTGCCTTCTTCTTCCCAGTGAGAAACGAGTTTGGTGAGATCTGGTTTATTTTTCAGAACCCAATCCATTCTTTCACGGAAATTCGGCATTTTATCTAAAAGATGATGGTCTATGATTTCAACGGCAAACATTGGAATTAAACCGACAATACTTCTTAATCTCAACGAAACACTTTCTCCGTTTGCAAGTTGAAGAACATCATAGAAGAATCCGTCTTCCTCGTTCCATAGTCCTTCTTTTCCGTCACCAAGATTTTCCATGGCTTCTGCAATGTAAAGATAGTGCTCAAAAAATTTAATGGCCATATCTTCATATACCTGATAATATTGTGCAAGTTCCATTGCCATTCTCATCATGTTCAGAGCATACATTGCCATCCAGCTCGTTCCGTCTGCCTGCTCCAGATGTTCACCATCTTTAAGCTCCATATTCCGGTCAAATGCACCGATATTATCCAGACCTAAAAATCCTCCGCCGAAAATATTCTTGCCGTTTTTATCTTTTCGGTTTACCCACCATGTGAAATTGAGCAATAGTTTTTGAAAAACTTTTTCCAGGAAAAGCAAATCGGGTTTACCGTTCATTTTTTCATCAATTTTAAACACTCTGAAACAAGACCATGCATGTACAGGAGGGTTTACATCACTCAAATTCCATTCATAGGCAGGCATCTGTCCATTAGGATGCATATACCATTCTTTTGTAAGTAAAAGCAGCTGGTTTTTCGCAAACTCAGCATCAATTATAGCAAAAGGAACGCAGTGAAACGCAAGATCCCAGGTTGCGTACCACGGATATTCCCATTTGTCGGGCATGGAAATAATATCTTTATTGTGGAGATGTTCCCATTCTGTGTTTCTTACATAATTGTTAAAATCTCTTGGAGCCTCATGATTGGGATCGCCTTTCAGCCATTTTCCTACGTTATAATGATAAAATTGTTTATTCCATAGAAGTCCGGCAAATGCTTGTCTTTGTACATTTTTTTCGTCTTCGTCATAAATGTCATGCTGTACTTCTTCATAAAATTCGTCAGCTTCTTTAATTCGGGCATCAAAAATTTCATCAAACTGATAAAACGCATCTTCCATATCATAAGGTGACAGACGAAATTCAAAAACTTTTGAATCTTTTGCACCAATAGTTTCTTCAATAACGAATGCTGCTTTTGTGCCTTTTTGTTCGGGATTGATAGTTTTTTTATGATGAATAATATAATCATTTATCCCGTCTTTGTAGTAGGTTTTTTCCACAGCAGGAGTACCGTGTAATTTAGGATGATTGGTTTCATTTTCGCAGAAAACCCTTTCAGCGCTCTTGTTTTTAGAATAAAACTTTTTGATAGGAACACTGTCATGTAAAACATTAATGCATCCTTCTTTTCCGGCTTCCAGCTGACCTTTATATTCATTATATCCCCACTTCCAGTTGTTTCTGTACCATGTGGTTGGTAAAACCACAATCGGAGCAGATCTGTCGCTTCTGTTACATACCGTAACCCTTATCAGAATATCGTTTGCGTCAGATTTACAGTATTCTATGAAAATATCAAAATATTCGTCGTTGTCAAAAATTCCGGTATCGAATAATTCATACTCAGGTTCTTTTTTAGAGCGTCTTGCATTCTCATCTACAATATCGTCATACGGAAATTCATTAATCGGATATTTGTACACCATTTTCATATAGCTGTGAGTAGGCGTATTATCCAGATAGTAAAAAATTTCTTTAATATCTTCACCATGGTTTCCCTGCGGATTACTCAACCCGAAAAGACGTTCCTTTATTCTTTGATCTTTTTTATTCCAAAACGAAAGAGCAAAACAAAAAAGCTGTTTGGTATCAGAGATTCCTGCAATTCCTTCTTCTCCCCATCTGTAAGTATGGCTTTCTGCAATATTGTGGTTGGCAAAATGCCATGCATTTCCGTTGGGGCTGTAATCTTCACGTACATTTCCCCACTGTCTGTTGCTTACGTAAGGTCCCCAGTTTTTCCATTCTGTATCTTGTAATCTATGTCTTTCGGCAATCATTTTATCGCATTTACTCACGAAGTTAGTTTTTTTGAGAAAAAATTCCAACTTAATAAATTTTAATTAAATTTAATATCTTCCTGAAACGCCTTTGTTTATAGGGTTTTGAGAGGTTAAATTAAATTTTTATAAATTTTTAAAAGAAAAGTTTTATATTTGCACCATTCGTTCATTCAAATATTGAAAATGTTATCAAGAAAGGTTGAGGGATTAGACCCTGCGAAACCTTAGCAACCCTTTGCGCAAGCAATGAAGGTGCTACGTTCTACCAGAATTATTTTGGACAGATAACTTACTGAAGTTCTTTCAGCCATTTCCTGTGGCATTTTCAATTGTATTAAAATAATAGAATTGAAAACAGAACTAAAACATATTGATTTTTCGTATCATACCGATTCCCAAAAGGAATACCATATCTCGTTGAGCTATCAGCTTTTCGGGAAAGAGCTGTTTTCTGCCCCCATTATTTTAGTGAACCATGCATTAACCGGAAATTCCAATGTTTCCGGAAAAAAAGGATGGTGGAAGCAGCTGATTGGTGAAAATCAGGTAATTGATACAGCTCAATATACCGTTTTGTGTTTCAATATTCCCGGAAACGGATTTGATGATTTTTTTATTGATGAATATGAAGATTTCACGCCTTCGGATATTGCGAATATCTTTTTGAAAGGTCTTGAAATGTTGAATATTAAAATTTTACACGCCATTATTGGAGGTTCTTTAGGAGGAGGAATCGGTTGGGAAATGCTGGTAAAACAACCGCATCTTGCCGAAATTTTCATCCCTATTGCCTGTCATTATAAAACCCACGACTGGCTGCACGCACAATGTCTGGTTCAGAAATTTTTATTAAATCAAAACGATGAACCGTTGCAAAAAGCAAGAATTCATGCGATGTTATGTTACAGAACGCCGGAATCGTTAAATGAGAGATTTCTAAACAAATACGATCGGGAAAAAAAGAGATTAAAGTCAGAAGACTGGCTTATTTATCACGGAAAAGCCTTAAACGAAAGATTTAGTTTAAAATCGTATAAGCTGATGAATCATTTGCTGATGAATCTTAATGCAGACGAGAATCAACTGGAAAAAATCAAGGCACGAATGCACATGATCTCCGTTGATACAGATTTATTTTTCCCTGCTTTTGAAATCCGAAAGTGTTTTAAAAAGTTAAAAGAAAAAAAGAAAAATATTTTCTATCACGAGATCACCTCAGTTCATGGGCACGATGCCTTCTTAATGGAATACGAACAGTTAAATACGATCATTAAAAATATTTTGAAAAATGAGTAAGATTAATGCTAACGAAATAAAATTTTTAAAAAACAGATCCATCATCAAATTTGAAGGAGAAGATTTCTTAGGAGAAATCGGAATTGACGGACGAATTTTTAAAGCGCTTACTTTGGCGCGAATCAGTGTGGGAGTAATTTCCCAACAGGCAATTGAAAATGGAATCTCTATTTTAGTTCATGAAAAGGATTCTGAAAAAGCAGTCAATTGTCTGATTGATGAATTTGAAGCAGAAAGAAAATCAGGGAAAGTTTCTCAGATTTACAGCATCAATAATGTATCGGTTCTAGGTTTTGTTACGGAAGATTTCAACAAGGTTTTGGCAGAACTCGCAAGAAACAATGTTTTCCCTTTGCTTTTGAATCAGATTGCAGCAGAGAAACGCGTGAATATCGTAGTGACATCTTCTCAGGACGAAAAAGCAAAAAATATCATTGAATCAGAAATCTCTAAAAAACCTAAAACCGTTCATCTGGCAATTATCGGTCACGGAAACGTCGGAAAAACCTTAATAGAGCAGGTTTTAGAATCTTCGGAAGAAATTAAGAGACGAAAAAAAATAGACCTTAAAGTGGTTGCTGTTGCCAATTCCAGAAAAATAGCCTTTAATAAAAAAGGATTCGACAGCAAGTGGAGTGATGAGGTTTTAACGTCAGAAAACCCTTCCGACATTCAGAAACTTATTAATTTCTCCAAAGAAAATCAGCTGGAAAATTTAATTGTTGTGGATAACACGGCAAGTAAAGACTTTGTTAAAAATTATCACACATTAGTGGAAAACGGTTTCGATCTGGTTTCTTCCAACAAGATTTTCAATACCCTTCCGATTTCAGAATACCGTCAACTAAGATATACGTTGAACAAAAATAACCGGCGTTATCTCTACGAAACTAATGTAGGTGCAGGTTTACCGTTAATTGATACGATAAAACTTCTACACCTTTCAGGAGAAAACATCACAAGAATTAAAGGCGTTTTTTCAGGAACATTAAGCTATGTTTTCAATAGTTTTTCTGTGAGAGATGATAAATTTTCAACCATCATCAATGAAGCGTTGGAAAAAGGATATACAGAACCCGACCCAAGAGAAGACCTATCCGGAAACGACGTGGCAAGAAAATTATTGATTTTGGCGAGAGAATTAGATTTAATTAATGAATTTGAAGACATTAATGTTCAGAATCTGGTTCCTGAAAGCCTGCTTTCTGTTTCCAAGTCAGAATTTCTTTCAAGACTGGAAGAATTAGATGTAGAATATCAGAAAATCAAAGAAAATCAGGAGGAAGGACATGTATTAAGATATGTAGGAGATCTTCACGGAGATTTACAGAAAGAAAAAGGCGAACTCGATGTAAAATTAATTTCAGTTCCTGCAACTTCTGCATTAGGACAATTAAAAGGATCAGATTCAATTTTTGAAATCTATACCGAAAGTTATGGAGAACATCCGATCGTCATTATGGGAGCCGGAGCCGGAGCTAAAGTAACCGCAAGAGGCGTTTTCGGAGATATTTTAAGAGTAAGTGAAACGAAATAAATTATAATCTACCAATTTACCAATGTAAAATTGTAACAATGACATTGGTAAATTGTTAAACTGATACATTGTTACATTATTTTATGGAAAATTTTGAAACCTTTGCCATAAGAACCCAGACTGAAAGAACCCAGTTTGATGAGCATTCAACCCCTTTGTATCTCACATCCAGCTTTATTTTTCAGGATGCGGAAGATATGAGAGCGAGCTTTGCGGAAGAAAAACCAAAGAATTTATACAGCCGATTTTCAAACCCGAATGTAACGGAATTTACTGATAAAATTGCGAAAATGGAAGGAGCAGAATCGGGATATGCTTTTGCCACAGGAATGGCAGCAATTTATTCAACATTTGCCACTTTGCTGAATGCAGGTGATCACATTGTCAGCTGTCAGTCGGTTTTTGGTTCTACTCATACCTTATTCACAAAATATTTCCCGAAATGGAATATTGAAACAACCTATTTCAAAGCAGAAGACGCCGAGAATGTTGAACAATATATTCAGCCCAACACGAAAATTTTATATCTGGAAACACCTACCAATCCTGCGATTGAGGTTTTAGATTTAGAATTTTTCGGACAGATTGCAAAAAAGCACAACTTAATTTTTATTGTGGATAATTGCTTTGCAACACCTTATCTGCAACAGCCGATAAAAGACGGAGCAGACATCGTGGTGCATTCTGCAACCAAATTGATTGACGGACAAGGTCGTGTTTTGGGCGGAGTGGCTGTAGGAAGAGAAGATCTGATCCGTGAAATCTATCTTTTCGCGAGAAATACAGGACCTGCCATGTCGCCTTTCAACGCCTGGGTTTTGTCTAAAAGTCTCGAAACATTGGCAATTCGTGTAGAAAAACATTGTGAAAACGCTTTAAAAGTTGCCGAGTTTCTTGAAAATCATCCCAATGTAGAATTAGTAAAATATCCTTTCCTAAAATCTCATCCAAGCTATGAAATTGCGAAAAAGCAGATGAAATTAGGCGGAAACATCGTTGCCTTCGAAATAAAAGGTGGAATTGAAGGCGGAAGAAATTTTTTAGATAAAATTAAAATGTGTTCCCTTTCCGCAAACTTAGGCGATACGAGAACTATTGTAACACATCCTGCTTCTACAACGCACTCCAAATTATCCGATGAAGAAAGAAACGAAGTCGGAATTACTGCAGGTTTGGTTCGTTGCTCGGTAGGGTTGGAAAACGTGGATGATATTATTGCGGATTTAAAACAGGCGTTGGATTAATTTGATTTGGGCAGCTTTATCCGCCTCCCGCTCCCGCTTTTTTGCCTCCGCTTCGCTGCGGCAAAAAGAGCTCCGCTCAAGTCGGGCTGCGAAAGATTCAGCATTATAAAACCCGAAGGGTTCAACAATAATAACCGTAGGTGCAACCTGTGGGAAAAAAATAACAAAAATGAAAAATTCAGAACAACTATACAAAGCATTATCCGAAAGAATTTTAATTCTTGACGGAGCGATGGGAACCATGCTTCAGCGGTATCAATTTCAAGAAGAAGATTACCGTGGCGAACGTTTCAAAAACTGGGAACATCCCGTAAAAGGAAACAATGATTTGTTGTCTTTAACGCAGCCTCATGCCATCGCAGAAGTTCACAAAAAATATCTTGAAGCCGGAGCTGACATCATCGAAACGAACACGTTTTCAGGAACAACCATTGCCATGGCAGATTATCATATGGAAGATTTAGTTTACGAATTGAATTACGAATCTGCAAAAATTGCAAGAAAAGCCTGCGACGAGTACACCGCGAAAAATCCGGATAAACCAAGGTTTGTAGCAGGTTCTATCGGTCCAACCAACAGAACGGCAAGTTTAAGCCCAGATGTGAATGATCCCGGTTACAGGGCCATTACTTTTGATGAACTGAGAATTGCGTACAAACAACAATGCGAAGCATTATTAGACGGAGGTTCAGATATTTTGTTGGTAGAAACCATTTTCGATACATTGAATGCAAAAGCGGCATTGTTTGCAATTGATGAACTTCAGGAAGAAAGGGATATCAAAATTCCAATCATGGTTTCAGGAACCATTACGGATGCTTCTGGAAGAACATTGAGCGGACAGACTGCAGAGGCGTTTTTGATCTCAGTTTCCCATTTAAATCTGTTAAGTGTAGGATTTAACTGTGCTTTAGGAGCAAATCAATTGACACCTTATTTGGAAACATTGGCTCATAATTCAGAATTTGCTGTCTCAGCTTATCCGAATGCAGGTTTACCGAACGCTTTCGGGAAGTATGATGAAACACCGGAAGATATGGCAGAACAGATTAAAGAATATGTGGAAAAAGGATTAATCAACATCATTGGAGGCTGCTGCGGAACAACACCGGATCATATCAAAGCAATTGCAGATTTGGTTTCGCAATATCCGCCAAGAAAATTGAAGGAATTTGTCTGAAATAATAGAATTTTTTAATTAAATCATAAGAAAAAGGAACAGTTTTTAATATTATCTTTAATTATCACGCAAAATTAAATGTAATGGAAAAACCTATTTACTTTAAAGATCCGGAGGATGCCAGATTATTTAATGAACTTAGAAAAAAAGTGAACCAAAGAGTGGAATCAATTCCTGAAAACAGGGACATTTATATTCAGATTAAAGCAGTCATTCTGCCTTTGGTCTATTTTGGTTTATATGTCTTTGCCCTTTTAAATGCAGACCAGCCTTCTGCCTACATTTTGAGTTTTATTTTAATGGGGCTTTCTCTGGTTTTAATTTATCTGAATTTAATTCACGAAGCGGCCCACAATAATATTTTTAAAAGTAAAAGACTGAACAGTCTGGTTTTACAGATTTTTGATTTTGTGGGAGCCAATTCCTACATCTGGAAAAAAAGACATATTGCAAGCCATCACGCTTATCCAAATGTGGACGGTTGGGATACGGATATTGAGCAGAGCGGATTGCTGTTAATCGTTCCCTGGATCAAAGCAAAAGGCGTTCAGAAATATCAGCATTTCTTTTTCTTTCTGGTGTATCCTTTATATCTGTTCAATTGGATGTTTATCCGTGATTTCAGAGATTTTTTCGATAACGAAAGAGTTATTCTGAAAACACAGGGAGCGATTCCGAAAAAAGAAAAAATTAAAATGGTGGCGTATAAACTGTTCTATTTTTTCTATCAGATTGCCGTTCCCGTTCTGTTTTTTAAAGTGTCTTTAGGCTTGGCATTGTCAGCATGGTTTTTACAGGTAATTGCAGCGAGTATTTTTGCGCTTTTTGTCCTGTTGCCTTTACATCCGCTTCCAGATAATGCCTTCCCAAAGCTGGATGATAAAAACGGGCTTCCTTTTAGCTGGCTTCACCATCAGTTTGAAGTCACCAACGATTTAAAAGAAAATAACTGGTTTGTGCGGAATATTCTGGGGAATTTCAACTTTCATGTTGCCCACCATCTTTTTCCGAATTACAGTTATGCCTATTATAATGAAATTACAGAAGAAATTGAGCAGTTTGCCAAAGAACACGGCTTAGCATACAAAAGGTTTCCAATGACCACTGCTTTGGGTAAACATGTGGATTTGCTGAAGCAAAATGCGAATAACGCCTATTTTATTTTAGAAGAATAAATTGATGAAATATTTAAGATTATCGGGGCTTGAGCCTTTGATTATTACACCGGAAAGTAACTTTATCAACGTTGGGGAAAGAACCAATGTTGCCGGTTCAAAGAAATTTTTAAGATTAATAAAAGAAGAAAAATTCGGGGAAGCGCTCGATATTGCACGTCATCAGGTTGAAGGTGGTGCGCAGATTCTCGACGTTAATTTTGATGATGGACTGATCGACGGAAAAGTTTCCATGATTAAATTTTTAAACCTGATTGCCTCAGAACCGGACATCGCAAGAATTCCTCTCATGATTGATTCTTCAAAATGGGAAATTCTGGAAGCAGGATTACAGGTTGCGCAGGGAAAATGTGTGGTTAATTCCATCAGCTTAAAAGGGGGTGAAGAAGAATTCATCAAACAGGCGAAAGCCATCAAACGGTATGGAGCAGCCGTCATTGTCATGGCTTTTGATGAGGTGGGACAAGCCGATACTTACGAACGCAGAATTGAAATATCCAAACGTTCTTATGATATCTTAGTGAATCGTTTAAATTTCCCTGCAGAAGATATTATTTTCGATTTAAATATTTTTCCTGTGGCAACGGGAATGGATGAGCATAGAAGAAATGCAATCGACTTCATTGAAGCAACAAGATGGGTTCGCCAGAATCTTCCATATGCATCGGTGAGTGGTGGAGTTTCAAATGTTTCGTTTTCGTTTCGTGGAAATGATACAGTGAGAGAAGCAATGCATTCGGTTTTTCTCTATCACGCAATTCAGGCAGGAATGAATATGGGAATTGTAAACCCTGCGATGTTGGAGGTTTATGATGAAATTAATAAGGAGCTTCTAGAATTAGTTGAAGATGTAATTCTTGATAGAAGAGAAGATGCCACAGAAAGACTTTTAGATTATTCCGAAAAGCATAAATCCGTAAAAAAAGAAAAAATTGAGGATCTTGAGTGGAGAAATTATCCATTACAAGAGAGAATTACCCATGCCTTGGTAAAAGGAATCGATCGTTTTATTGAAGAAGATGTGGAAGAAGCGAGATTACAGGCAGAAAAACCGCTTCATGTAATTGAAGTTAATTTAATGACCGGAATGGGCGTGGTCGGTGATCTGTTCGGAAGCGGAAAAATGTTCTTGCCACAGGTTGTAAAATCTGCAAGGGTAATGAAAAAAGCCGTTGCGTATTTGCAGCCATTCATCGAAGCGGAAAAAGACGGAACAAAACCTGCTAACGGAAAAATTCTGATGGCAACCGTAAAAGGAGATGTTCATGATATCGGTAAAAATATTGTGAGCGTTGTGTTAGGCTGTAACAACTACGAAATTGTAGATCTTGGCGTAATGGTTCCGGCTGAAAAAATTATTCAGGCTGCAATTGATCATCAGGTTGATGTTATCGGACTGAGCGGATTGATTACACCAAGTCTGGACGAAATGGTGTACATCGCACAGGAACTGGAAAGACAGAATTTAAATTTCCCTTTACTGATCGGTGGTGCAACAACTTCAAAAGCACATACAGCCGTAAAAATTGATTTAAAATATAAAAATGCCGTAGTTCACGTAAATGATGCTTCCAGAGCAGTAAACGTGGTGAGTTCCTTATTAGGCGACCGAAATAAAGAATATGTTGATGATCTGAAAAGCGAATATTCCGAATTCCGTGAAAAGTTTCTGAACAGACAGGTGGAAAAAGACTACGTTTCTATTGAAGAAGCCAGACAGAATAAGTTTAAAATCGACTGGGAAAATGAAGAAATTTTTACACCCAATCAGTTAGGAATTACCGTGATGGAAAATCAGGATCTGAGGGAATTATTGCCTTTCATCGACTGGTCGCCGTTTTTCAGAAGCTGGGATCTTCATGGCAAATATCCGCAGATTTTAGAAGATGAGGTTGTAGGAGCTCAGGCAAAAGAGCTATTCGAAGATGCGCAGGTTATCTTAAAAAGAATTTTGGATGAAAAGTTATTAACGGCAAAAGCTATTTTCGGAATTTTCAAAGCCAATTCCAATGAAACGGATGATATTTTAATTTTTGATGAAAACAACGATCAAACAACGAAGTTCATTACCCTGAGACAGCAGGCTCAACGTTCAAAAGGAAAAGATTATCTGGCTTTAAGCGATTTTATTGCTCCTGAAAGTTCAGGAAAAACCGATTATGTGGGAGCTTTCTGTGTAACAACCGGTTTCGGAACGGATAAACTGGCGCAGGAATACGAAAAAGCGAATGACGACTACAACGCGATCATGGTAAAAGCTTTGGCAGACCGTTTGGCAGAAGCCTACGCAGAATTTTTACATAGAAAAGTAAGAACAGAATATTGGGGCTACGCCAAGCAGGAAAATTTAACCAATGAAGAATTGATTGCCGAAAAGTATAAAGGAATTCGTCCGGCTCCCGGTTATCCTGCATGTCCGGATCACTTAGAAAAACACGCAATCTGGGATCTACTGAAAGTGGAAGAAAATATCGGAGTTTACCTAACGGAAAGTTTAGCAATGTTCCCGACGGCATCAGTTTCGGGATATTATTTTGGAAGTCCGCATGCAAAATATTTCGGATTGGGAAAAATTGCGGAAGACCAGCTGAAAGATTATTCCGTAAGAAAAGGAATTTCTTTGCAGGAAGCGAGGAAATGGTTGAATCCTAATTTGGCAGACGGAATTTAAGTTATGGGAAAAGAATTAATAGAAAAAGTTTTTCAAAAATTTGAAGATCATTTAAGTATAAAGAATAATAATAGAATTATTTTTTCTGGAAAATTTGGAATTGGAAAGTCATATTTTTTAAATGAGTTTTTTACAGATGAACAATATGCAAATAAATACTTTCACATTGTTCTTAATCCAGTTAATTATTCAGTTTCAAGTAATCAAGATATTTTTGAATTAATAAAGTTTGATATATTATTTCAGATTTTAGATAAAAATATTGTTGATTTTGACGATTTTGATTTTCCAGTAGGAAATTTAGCTTATCAATATTTTTCAAATAAATTTTTGAATGATTTTGTTTCAAATGTTGATTTATTAGGAGAAACAGTCATTGAAGAACAATTGCCTAAATCTTATTCAATAATCAAAAATATAGGAAAATTAGTTTCAAAAATTTCTGAAATTAACAAAAATGATTTTGACAATTTTAAAAAAGAAATAGAATCAAATCCGGATTTAAAAATTATTAAACAATTTTTTGATAAGGAAGAATTAAAAATTGGTTCTCTATACGAAAATAACGCAGTTTCTCAGCTCATTTACAAATTAGTAAAAGGTATTGAAACAAAAACTGAAAAGAAACCTGTTTTGGTAATTGATGACTTAGATAGAATTGATCCAGAGCATATTTTTAGAATTTTAAATATTTTTTCTGCACACGATAAATTAGGTGAGAATAAATTTGGATTTGAGAAAGTTATTTTAGTCTGTGATATAAACAATATTAAACATATTTATCATCATTTTTATGGCGATAGTGTAGACTTTTTTGGATATATAAATAAATTTTTTTCTTCAGAAGTTTATAATTACTCCAATGCTGATTATGTTAATTGGTTTAATGTAAATTTTCCACAAGATCAATACGATGCTGAAAATGTTCAATTTTTAAGATATATTTTTTCCGATGCTATTATGAAAAATTATATTTCAGCAAGACAATTATTTAATAATGATTTCTCAAGATCAGGTATTGCAGATTTTTATACTGTAAATGTTGATCAAAGGTTTGCTGTAATCTGTAATAACCAATCCGTAGGAATATTTTCTTTATTTAAACCTATTTATTCTATTTTGAAAACAATTATTCGATATTTTGGTAGCTCTAATAACTTTCTGAAATATTTAGATGAGGTTGAATTTCAAGAGCTTTCCAGATTCCAAAATATATTAGGACAAATGTATTTATTTATTAATCTTCGAAAAGCAATCAATGAGGCAGGTGCGCAGACTTTTGGTACACCTTATAATTTTACTATAACGTACGACGGGTATGGCAGATATAAATTTGAAGGTGATTTTAGAAGTGCTGATTTAAAATTATTTTTTAAAGACGTAATAGATCAATATAATCAAATAACGGAAATTTACTAAAATAAAATGAAAATCACAGACCATATAAAAAACGCAAACGGAAAAACACTATTTTCACTTGAAGTTGTTCCGCCACAAAAAGGAATCGGAATCGAAGATCTTTATAAAAATATAGACCCTTTAATGGAATTTAAACCGCCGTTCATTGATGTTACGACTTCCAGAGAAGAGTATGTTTACATCGACAAAGGAAACGGACTGATGGAACGCAGAATTACCAGAATGCGTCCCGGAACATTAGGAATCTGTGCTGCGATTCAGCATAAATACAATGTAGATACCGTTCCGCATTTGCTTTGCGGAGGTTTTACCAAAGAAGAAACAGAATATCTTCTGGTAGACTGTATGTATCTCGGAATTGATAATGTAATGGCATTACGGGGGGATGCGATGAAAGGACATCAGTATTTTGAACCGACTCAGGGAGGTCATGGAAGTGCGATGGAACTGGTTCACCAAATTAATGATCTGGGAAGAGGAAAATATCTCCATAATCAGGATGAGGTTTGTGATGAGCATAACAAATTCTGCATCGGTGTTGCCGGTTATCCCGAAAAGCATATGGAAGCACCTTCAATGAACTATGATTTGAAATGGTTGAAACAGAAAGTAGATGCAGGAGCAGATTATATCGTAACCCAGATGTTTTTTGATAATAAAAGATTTATTGAATTTGTTCAGAAAGCCAGAGAAATAGGAATTACGGTTCCTATCATTCCGGGAATTAAACCGATAGCCACAAAAAAACATTTAAAAGTTTTACCACAGATCTTTAAAATTGATCTTCCGGAAGAACTGATCAGCGAAGTGGAAAATGCCAAAAATAATGAAGCCGTAAAACAAATCGGAATCGAATGGGCAATTGCGCAATGCAGAGAATTGCTGAAATTTGAAGTGCCGGTTCTGCATTTTTATTCGATGGGGAAAAGCGATAACATCAAAAAGGTAGCGGGAGCGTTATTTTGAAATTATAAATATTTTATTAAGTTTTGCAAAAATGCAGGACTCTTTTTCAGGATTTCGGCGGCGAAGCCGCCGAAATCCTGAAAAAATTACAAAATAGGATGCCTCTCAAATTTCTTATTTCTGTCAAAAAGATAACGGTAAGTTGCTAATTTTCTGGTGACTGTGGTGTCAAGATTTTCCGCAATTTTAATCATTTTAGGATTAAAATCTCCGATCCACTGCATTTCTGTCACTTTAAAATCCGTATGTTTTCTCAAATGTTGTGTTCCTTCCCAAATCATATAACCTTCCAAACCTTTTTTTTGCCATTCCGGAACAACGCCAAACACCAGACCGACCATTTTTTCGTTTTTCTTAAACTGTCTGATCCAGAGAAATTTCAGCTTTTCCCAGATTCCGAATTTTCCGTTCAAATATTTAAACCATTGATTGGTGTCCGGAAGATTCATCCACATCGCAACTGGTTTTTCATTTTCATAAACAAACCATGAAATGTGCTCGTTAATGATGGGTTTCATGGTTTTAAACATTTTCAGGACTTTAGATTCATGCATACATTTTCCTTCTCCGTGAGCAGCCCACGCTTTGTTGTAAATTTCAGTAAAATCTTCGGCAAATTTTTTCAGATTATTTTTTGTCATGGGTTTTGCAGAAAGATTAGGGTTTTTACTGTGCTTAGCATGCATTAATGTGAAAAGCCTCGAAACTTCAGCGAAAATAGGTCTTGAAAAACACAGCTGTTCAAAATAAATTTTAAAACCATAATTTTCAAAAAGATCTTTGTAGTAAGGGAAATTGTAATTCATTCCGTATAATGGTTCAATAAAACCTTCAATAACCAGTCCCCAAAACTTGTCGCGTTCTCCGAAATTGATGGGTCCGTCCATCGCTTCCATTCCTCTTTGCTGAAGCCAGTTTTTGCAGTGGTCAAAAATAAAATTTGCCGTATCCTGATCATTGATACAGTCGAAAAAACCGATTCCGCCGGTGGGTTGTTGTTGTTGATAAGTTTTGTTGATGAAAACGGCAACTTTTCCTACAGTTTCGTTTTGTGCATTTTTAAACAGAAATCTTTCGCATTCACCATTTTTGTGAAATTTATTTTTTTCGGGACTGAAGATAGATTCAATATCTTGATTCAAAGGTCTTATATAATGATCATCATACTGATAAAGCCTAGCCGGAAACTCCAGAAATTCTTTTTTGTGACTTTCGGTATGTACTTTTTCAACAGTGATCATATGATGTTTTGTGATAGGTTAAAAGATGATATTTTCGTCTAAATTGAAATTATTTAAAAAGATATAATCCGTATTTTTGTGCAAATTAAATAAAAATGGTTGATTTTACCGATAACGATGATGATATTTTCACAGGAAAAGAGCATACGCCGATACGTGAAGATGCTTTTGAGAAATCGCCGGAAGAAAAAATAGAAAAAATTACCGCACTTTTTGGAGAGATTATGGAAACCCTTGGCTTAGATATGACCGACGACTCCTTAAAAGACTCTCCGAGACGTGTTGCAAAGATGTATGTAAATGAAATTTTCGGAGGACTTCTTCCTGAAAATAAACCGGGAATTTCCACGTTTTCAAATAAATATAAATACCGACAGATGTTGGTGGAAAAAGATATCACCGTATATTCATTCTGTGAACATCACTTTTTGCCGATCATCGGAAGAGCGCATGTTGCTTACATTTCTAACGGTGAAGTTATAGGTCTTTCAAAAATCAACAGAATTGTGGATTATTACGCAAAAAGACCACAGGTTCAGGAAAGACTTACAATGCAGATTGTCAATGCTTTAAAAGAAGCCTTGGGAACTAAGGATGTTGCATGTATCATTGATGCAAAACACCTTTGCGTTAATTGCAGAGGAATAAAAGATACCGCAAGTTCTACCATTACGGCAGAATTAAGCGGTATTTTCAGAACCAATCCTATTACCAGACAGGAATTTCTGCATTACGTAGGAAGCCATGCGAAATTAGATTAATATTTTGTATAAAATGAAGAAACTTCCGAATGTTATATTATTAAAATTTGTTTTAATAGGAAGTTTATTTCTGTTTTTTTCATGTAAAGAAAAGCATAAAATTCCAGACTGTAAAGAAGCTCGTAAATCGGCGAAAGTGGATTTTGCTAAAAAGAAATATATTTATTTTGAATATCAATATTTAACTCACGACAAATCTGGAAACGAAGAGTTTAAAAATATTTTGAAGAAGAGAAATATAAAAGTTATATTTAAAACTAAATACCCTATTTCTTGTATGCCTGATGATAAAAGTGAACTTGAAAAAAGTGAAGATTGTTATTGTATGCAAATGAATCTGTGCATAGAAGCTAAGTTTGGACACAAGTTTTTAGACAGTGTAAGAACCGAATCCAAAAAAGCCGGATCATCTTTAAAATATAGAAATAACTAATAGAATGATAAAATTTAGAAGAATTTCAAATCAAATTTTTATCACAACCATAATTTGTTGTGACATGTTTATTTTGAATTAAATAGTTTATCAATCATCAAAATCATTTATAAATAAATGCAACTAAAAATATACAACTCGCTTACCGGCGAAAAAGAAACATTTAAGCCAATTTTAGAAGGAAATGTAGGAATGTACGTCTGCGGACCGACGGTTTACAGCAATGTGCACTTGGGAAATGTAAGAACTTTCCTTTCCTTCGACTTCATCTACAGAAGCTTGATGCATTTGGGCTATAAAGTTCGTTACGTAAGAAACATTACTGATGCAGGTCACCTTACCGACGATGGAGACGTGAACAACGACAGATTTGTAAAGCAAACTCGTCTTGAAAAGTTAGAACCAATGGAAATCGTACAGAAATACACAGTGGATTTTCATAAAGTTCTGGATATGTTTAATCTGCTTCCTCCCAATATTGAACCGACTGCAACCGGTCATATTGTAGAACAAATTGAGCTCACTCAAAAATTAATCGAAAGAGGATTCGCTTACGAAAGCAACGGTTCTGTGTATTTCGATGTCTTGGAATACAACAGAAGAGGCTTGAATTATGGCGAGCTGTCAAAAAGAAACATAGAAGAACTTTTTGCCAATACCCGTGATCTGGACGGACAGGGCGAAAAGAAAAATCCGCAGGATTTCGCATTGTGGAAAAAAGCTTCTCCGGCACACATCATGAGATGGAATTCGCCTTGGGGTGAAGGTTTTCCGGGATGGCATCTGGAATGTACTGCAATGAGTACAAAATATTTAGGAGAAACTTTCGATATTCACGGAGGTGGAATGGATCTTAAATTTCCGCATCACGAATGTGAAATTGCACAGGGAAAAGCCTGCAATGATGCTTCTCCTGTAAATTACTGGATGCATACTAATATGTTGACGATGAACGGACAAAGAATGAGCAAGTCTACCGGAAATTATATTCTGCCGATGCAGTTGGTAACAGGAGAAAACGATTTTTTTAAAAAACCTTTCCATCCTTCTATTGTCCGTTTTTGCTTTTTACAGGCGCATTACAGAAGTGTTTTAGATATTTCAAATGATGCCATGATGGCGAGTGAAAAAGGTTTCATAAGATTGATGGAAGCAATCAAACTTCTGAACAATATCACTCCAAATGACGAAAAACAATCCGTTTTCAGTCTTGAAGAATGGAAGAATAAAGCCTATGATGCATTAACGGACGATTTCAATTCTCCAGTTCTCATTGCGCATTTATTTGAAGCGGTAAAATATATTTTTGCTTTGAACGATGGCAAAGAAACCATTTCAACGAAAGATTTAGAGGAACTAAGGTCTACTTTAAACGCTTTGGTTTTCGATGTTTTGGGACTTCAAGTCATTGAAGAAAACAATAATGAAAAACTGGATCAGACTTTGAAAGTTTTGATTGAATTGAGAAATCAGGCAAGAAAATCAAAAAACTTCGAACTTTCTGATCAGATCCGCGATAAGCTTCTCGCAGAAGGCATTGAGCTGAAAGACGGAAGAGACGGCACGACGTATGTTGTGAATTAAAACCCATAAAATTAAATAATCCCGGTACAAAAGTATCGGGATTTAACTTTATAGTTATAATTATCCCAATAATGTATATTTTTTAACGATTTTAAAGTATCTGCAATGAACAACTGTCCGTGCTGCTCCGGTAAAACCTATGAAGCATGCTGTAAACCATACCATACAAAAGAAAAAAATGCTCCGACAGCAGAAGCTCTGATGCGATCCAGGTATTCCGCATTTGCTATTCCGAATGGTAAGTATTTAATGGAAACTACTGCGCCGAGTAAAAGACAGTTTCATAACACCAAAGATTTGCAGGAATGGGGTGAAAGTAATCAATGGACAAAACTGGAAATCATAAATAAACCGTCTTTGAACAAAGTAGAATTCAAAGCTTATTATACAGATGAAAACGGACGGGAGCAAATTCATCACGAATTGTCTGTATTTAAAATGATTCAGAACCGATGGTTTTATGTAAGCGGTGAGTTTGTAGAGTAAAATGAAAACTGATGTACATTATTTTATTTTACGAAAGAATCTTTTTTGATATTTTCTTTCAACAGATCAATATTAACAAAAATGTCCGGCAGAAATACCGGACATTTATATTATTGAGAAGACTTTTAATGACCTTCGTTTCCGTCAATTCCGTGAGCATGACCATGTGATAGTTCTTCCTCAGTTGCAGGTCTTGTATTTAATACCTCTACCTGGAAGTCTAAAACTTTACCCGCCATAGGATGGTTCAAATCTGCAACAACAACTTCAGGAGTAACTTCCACTACAAATGCCTGAAAATTATTTCCCTGATTGTCAGATAACGGTAAAATAGCTCCTACTGGCGGAATTCCGCTCTCCTGAAACATGTCAATCGGAAGTTGTGCAATTGCGTCTTCGTGCTTTTGACCGTAAGCTTCTTCCGGCTGGATGGTAAAATCTGCTTTGTCACCTGCTTTCAGACCCAGAATGTTCTGCTCAAATTTAGGAATCATCATTCCTACACCATATAAAAATGTAAGTGGATTTTCTGCTGTAGTTTCTTCTACCAAAACCTTGCTTCCGTCTTCTTCGATAGTGTGAAGAATATACTTTACAGCTACCACATGATTGTTTTCAATTGTCATATTTTTCTTTTTTACGTGAAAATTCATCACGATTAACCGTACAAATATAATCTTTTTGAAATGATTGACCGGAATGAGTGAGAGTATTTAACTTTATTTAAAATATCAAGTCAGTGTTTTTTTTGAAAGAAATATTGTGAACTCCACTTTCCGAAAAACATTCAATACAAACTTTACGGGCAAAAATGAATCAGTATTTTCAGGCTTCACTTTTCTTTATTTTTTTCTTTTGTCTTAAAACATACAGGTACAGACTTTCAACCTTTGTCCTTGCCCATGGTGTTTTTCTCAAAAATTTCAATGAAGAATTTATGCTTGGATTGTCGGTAAAACATTTAATGTTGATCTGCTCGCCCAATTGCTCAAAACCATGATAATATTCCACCAGGTCTTCCAGAATTGCGTCAAGCCTTTTTCCGTGAAGCGGATCTTTAGACTGCTGTTCCATAATGATGTAAAGATAAGAATTCATTTTTTGTGAAATCTAATATGCTACTAAAAATCCATCAGGTTAATGTAAAAAACTTTTAATTACAGACATTGAAACAAGCCAGCCGTACTTTAATTGGTTATAAAATGAGTCGCTAGAAACTACAAAGTCTTTATATTTTCAAGCTCTGCGAAGCAAATTATTTGCCTTACCTTCTTACTATTATTTGCTTTAAGAATCTTTGCGTTTAATTTGAAAATTAATAAGATATTGATTATTCTGCTATGATAATTTCGAATATAAAACAGTAGATTCTAACTAAAGTACTTACCAATAAATAAAGTTTTCTCTTCAGAATAGATTAATTTAGCAGTACCAATTTTGAGTTAAAATGAGCAGGAATACCGAAGCGAACAGAAAACTACATAAAAAGAAAATCGACAATAAAAAACGTAAAATTCAGGAAGCCGAACTGAAAAGAAAAAACCGGTTAAAGGAAATGCGCGAAAATACAAAGGCTAAATTAGCGGCTCAACAGGAAGAGGAAACGAAAATTTTATGAAAATTCTGCATACAGCCGATTGGCATTTAGGTAAACGTCTCGACCGTTTTTCAAGACTGGAAGAGCAGGTTCTGGTTATGGATGAAATCGTTCAGATTGCTGATGAACAGAATGTTGATTTGGTTTTAATTGCCGGAGATTTGTTTGATAATTATAATCCGGGCGTTGAAGCGGTAGAACTTTTTTATAGAACCCTAAAGCGGTTATCATTAAACGGAAAACGTCCCGTTATTGCAATTTCAGGAAATCATGATTCTCCTAGCTTGATTGATGCACCGGATCCGCTTGCAAGAGAGTGCGGGATCATTTTAATAGGTCATCCAAAAGCCACCGTTCATCCTTTTGATTTGGAACATTTTAAAATTGCAAAATCTGCACAAGGATTCATCGAACTGCAACTTCGAAACCAGAATTTCCCTGTCAGAATTCTTCATACGCCTTATGCCAATGAAATCCGTCTGAAAGAATATTTCGGAGAAGATAAATCAGTCGCACTGAATGCTGTTTTAGCAGAACACTGGAAAAAAACGGCTGATGAATTTTGTGATAATAATGGAGTCAATCTTTTGATGACGCATTTATATATGAATAAAAAAGGCGAGCCGATATTGGATGAACCGGAAGGGGAGAAGCCTATTAAAATAGGAAATGCGGACCTGATTTTTTCAGACATCATTCCCACACAGATTCAGTATACCGCTTTGGGGCATTTGCATCGTTTTCAGAATATCGGAACCAATGAAAAACCGGTTGTTTATTCTTCGTCACCTCTTTGCTACAGCTTTAGCGAAGCGGAGCAGACCAAATATGTATCAATCATCGAAGCGGAACCTGATAAGCAGGTTTTATTTGAAAAAATTGCTGTAAAAAACGGAAGATGTCTGGAAAGAAAGACCTTTGACGGTGTGGAAAAAACAGTAGAATGGCTGCAGGAGAACCCCAATTCTCTGGTAGAGATTACGTTAGAAAGTCAGACTTTTTTAAAAGCGGAAGAACGAAAAAAGATTTATCAGGCACACAACGGAATTATTTATTTGATTCCCAAATTTAAAGATCAGCAATTTAATGAAAATACACTGACAGAAATTAATCTCAGTCGGGATCCAATGTCATTATTTATTGAATATTTTAAATGTAAAAACAATGGGCAGGAGCCCAATGAGGAGCTACTAAATTTATTTAAAGAAATTGAAACTATTCATTTATGATTCCAATTCAATTGACTTTAGAAGGTCTATATTCTTATCAGCAACGGCAGAAAATTGATTTTGAAAATCTTACGGAAGCCGGATTATTCGGGATTTTCGGTTCGGTAGGTTCCGGGAAATCTTCTATTTTAGAAGCTATTTCTTTTGCGCTTTATGGCGAAACGGAGCGCTTGAATGCAAGAGATAAACGTGCTTACAACATGATGAATCTGAAATCAAACAAATCCTATATTGAGTTTGATTTTTTGAATTATGAAAATAAAAAATTCCGTGCTACAAGAGAATTCAGACGAAATTCTAAGAATTTTGAAGATGTAAAAACGCCGACAGTTACCTTTTACGAATGGAAAAATGAAAGCTGGATTCCATTGGAGCATTCAAATGCTGAAAAATTGATTGGTTTGAGTTATGCGAATTTTAAGCGAACCATCATTATTCCCCAAGGGCAGTTTAAAGAGTTTTTGGAGCTTGGCGCAACCGACCGAACCAATATGATGAAAGAAATTTTTGGTCTTCAGCGTTTTGATTTGCAGAATAATGTTTCGGTTTTAAATGCTAGAAACAGATCAGAACTTGATCAGCTGGAAGGTCAATTGAAAGGTTTTGAAGAGATTAGCGAAGAACATATTTCAGCTCAGAAAGAACATTTAAAAACCAAGCAGCAAGAGTTTGAAGAAATACAGCAAATTTTCAGAGAAACGGAACAGAAATATGTGAAACTGAAAACTTTGAAAGAAGATTTTGAACTTTTGCATCAGAAAAGGTCAGATTTCGAAAAACTGATTCAGGAGAAATCTAAGATTGATATTTTAGAAGTTAAGACTGAAATTTACGATAAAGTCTTCAGAATTTTCACACCTTTAGTTTCTGAGAATACCAAACTTTTTAAAGAAATTTCTGAACAGAGGAGCAACAAAGAACAACAGTTCAAAAGTATGCAGGAAACTGAAATTCAGTTTGAAAATATCAAGAATAAACTTTCAGCAATTCAACCGAAATATGAGACCTTAAATGAGTCTAAAATTCAGGAAAATGATTTAAGTTTGATGCTTCAGATGCTGAAATTTTCGGACGAAATTACCACTTTAAAAGAACGGACAACTAAAGGCTCAGAAAAAGTAAAAGAAGTGGAAGCCAATCAAAAATTAGTTCAAAACAAGATTGAAGAGCTTTCAAAAAATGCAGAGCTTTTAAAACCGGAAAAATTAGATTCTACTTTACTGCTGAACGTAGGAAATTGGTTTTCAGAAAAGAAAAAATTAGGGGAAACTTTACACATTCAATCAGAAAAAACGGATTCGAAAAAAACTGAAATTGAAAAAATCTCTGATGAATTAAAACCTTTTGAAATTGATCCTGATACATTTAGAAATGATTTTAAAATTCAGATTGAAGCTTTAGAATATCAAAGGAAAACGCTTTCTGAAAAAAAGAATCAACTTGAAGTGCAGCAGAAACTGGCACATTTCGCAAACGAACTGCACGACGGAGAATCCTGTCCGCTTTGTGGTGCTTTGGAACATCCTAATATTGTACAGTTCGAGGATGTAAATTCAGAATTGAATGAAATCCGGAAGCAGATTGAGCAGCTTGAAATTCAGAAAGAAAATATTCAGAAAAAATCTTTGGAAATCGAAAAAATTCTTGACCGCAAAAAGATCTTTGAGGAACAGCTGAAATTGGAGGAGGAGCATTTAAAGCAGATTCAGAATAACTTAGAGGCACATTTAAAAAAATTCAACTGGGTAGAATTTGATCCGGAAAACCAAAATGATTTTGAGCAAAAAAGACAACAATCTTTCACCATTGAAAAGCAAATTGATGAACTGAATCAGCAAATTTCTTCAGAGCAAAAAAATCTGGATAAAGAAAGACAAAATCTTGACAGTTACAATAAAGCTTTGGAAAAATTCAGGCTTGATGAGGCAAAAAAAGAAGAACAAATCAAGACAAATGAAGCCAATTTAAAAATATTGCAATGGATGGATTATAAAGATAAAGCGATTGTTGATGTGGAAGAAATATACACAAGTCTCGCAAAATCAAATCTTGAAACTGAAAAGAATTACAGTCAGTTAATTAAAGAGGAGAAAGAAATTTCACCCAAATTAGCCGAGCAAAAAACGGTTTTTCATCAATTGGAAAAACGAATTTCCGAACTGGAAAAAGAAATTTCAGAGAATAAAAATCAGATTAGAAAAGCTTTGTCTGAACAGCAATTCAGCACTTTGGAGGAAATACAGCAGATTCTTTCTCAGGAAATGAATGTTCAGGAAATAAGACATCAGATTCAGCAGTTTAGAATTCAGTATGAAACACTGAAAAACAGCATTCTTGAACTGGAAAATAAGCTTAAAGATTTTTCATTTAACGACGAAGAATTTTTAGCCGTTGAAAATCACTTCAAAGCTGTTGAAAATGAGCTGAAAGCATCCAATGATTCTGTCGTAAAGATCGTAACTGAAATTGAAAGACTGGAAAAGGAATTCATGAAAAAGGAAAATCTTTTGAAGGATTTGGCACAACTTCAGAAGCGTGCTGAAAATCTGAAAATCATGACGAATCTTTTTAAAGGAGCAGGTTTTGTGCAGTACGTTTCTTCCATTTATCTTCGTCAGTTATGTGACCATGCTAATGTGCGTTTTCACCGGATGACGAGAAATCAGCTGAGTTTACAATTGAATGAAAATAACGATTTTGAAATTATCGACTATCTGAATGAAGGACGAAGCAGAAGTGTGAAAACGCTTTCCGGAGGACAGGCTTTTCAGGTTTCTTTGAGTCTTGCGTTAGCCTTGGCAGAAAGTGTGCAAACAAATGCTCAATCGGAGAAAAACTTCTTCTTCATTGATGAAGGGTTCGGAACTCAGGATCTGGAATCAGTGAATATCGTGTTTGAAACACTGATGAATCTGCAGAAAGAAAACCGAATTGTGGGAATTATTTCGCACCTGGAAGAATTGAAAGAGAAAATTCCAGTCTCACTGAATATTACAAAAGATGAGGAAAAGGGAAGCTTGATTGAGCTTTCTTAATTGAAACCTTTCAGGTTTATTTTGTAAATTCTTGATATAGTTTCCTATTTTTGAACATTAAAAATTATTATGCAAAATTTACCTATTATTCTAAGACCTTCAAATATTAAGACGATTATTCTCGCACTTATCAGTGCCGGATTTGTCGGATTAGGGATTTGGTTGCTTGAAAAAAATATGCTGATTGGCATTTTAAACATTATTTTCTTCGGGATCTGTTTGTTAATTTTTATCATTAACCTGGTTCCTAATTCTGCCTACTTGAAAATTGATGAAACAGGAATAGAAATGAAAAATTTATTCAGGGTTACATTTATCCCGTGGCAGGCTGTAAGCGGTTTTAGAACCAAAAGTATTTTCATTAATACAATGGTGGTTTTTGATCTTGATCAAAAGCTTTTGGAATCTGTTAATATGAAATCAAAAACAGGAGCTTTTCCCGACACTTACGGAATGTCTGCAAAAAAACTTGCCGATCTGCTGAATGAGTATAAATCAAAATTTGATTCTTGATAAATAAAATTCTCCACTGAAACTTCAATGGAGAATTTAGATTTATCTTACCTGTTCTGCAACCTTTTCGCCAAACAATTCAATAGATTTTCTCATTACATCATCTTCCGGTGCGCCTACATCCATGTGACCGATAAATCTTGTGATTCCGAAAATTTCTTTTATGTAATTTATTTTATCTGCAACCTCATTCGGATTTCCGATAAATAATGCGCCGTCTTCGCTCCTTCCTCCTTCATACTGCATTTTGGTATATGGAGCCCAGCCTCTGGATTTTCCGATTCTGTCCATCTGAGATTTATAATTGTAAAAATATCCATCAATAACTTTTTTATCATCACTTACAAAAGTATGTGAGTGAACGGCAAGCTGCATTTCAGATTCAGGATGACCGGCTTTAAGGTATTCCTGTTTATAAAATTCAATCAAACTTTTAAACTGAATCGGCATTCCACCAATAATGGCAACCACTAAAGGCATTCCCAGTTTCGCAGCACTCAAAACAGATTGTGGTGTTCCGCCAACGGCTCTCCAGATCGGAAGTTTCCCGTTGTTTTTTGCTCTCGGGTAAACCGTCTGATTTTGCATCGGAGCCCGAAGTTTTCCGGACCATGAAACATTTTCTTCTGAATTTATTTTTAATAAAAGTTCCAGCTTTTCATCAAAAAGCTGCTCGTAATCATTCAGTGAATAACCATACAAAGGAAACGATTCTATAAAACTTCCCCGACCTACATAGATTTCTGCCCTACCATCTGAAATCAAATCTAATGTTGAAAAATCTTCATATACTTTTACAGGTTCAGAAGAACTTAAAACCGTAACTCCGCTTGCCAGTTTAATATTTTTGGTAACACTTGCAGCAGCTGCCAAAACCATTTCCGGTGAAGAAACGGCGTAATCCGGGCGGTGATGTTCTCCCATTGCAAAAACATCAATTCCCACTTCATCCATTAGTTTTACCTGTTCAATGATTTCACGGATTTTTATTCCTGCATCTTTATATTTTCCGGTAGCCTGATCAATAGCCAGATCACCAAACATTCCTATTCCTAATTCCATATTGTTAATTTTTAGATACAGCAAATTTAGATCAATGGAAATTCAAAAACATTGATGAATGGTAAGAACGGATGGCTCGTTAAACGACTATTTTTGATTTCCTAAAAGCCCATAGAGGATTTTATCTCTAATTTCATCGGTGATTTCCGATGTTGATTCGGTATTTCGTTTAAACCAGAAATATGAATTGTTTAGCGTGTGAAGAATAAATCTCGTAGTGAAGGCGGGAGATTTTAGTTCCCAGTTTTCGGCTTTATATATATCGGAAATCAGTTGTTCTACTTCCTGCTGATAATTTTTTCTTAGTGAGACAAACTCGGGAAGTCTTTCTTCAAGATGTTTCCATTCGTTGGAATAGATATGGGTGACATCCCGGTTTTTTAAAACGATAGAAAGATGGTTGTCAATAAAAAGATTAAGCTTTTCGTGTGCGGAAACTTCGGTGTTTTTTACTTCTTTTAACTTCTTGAAAAAATCATGAGCAACACCAAAGCATATCCATTCCAGAATTTCTTCCTTTGAGCGGATATGTGCGTACAGTGAAGCGGCTTTAATATTCAGTTTGGTTGCCAAATCTCTCATTGAACTTCCGACATAGCCTTTTTCTTTAAAAAGTTCTACGGCAACTTCGAGTATTTTGATCTGTTTTTCTTTTAACTCCATGATTCAATGCAAAAATATATATTCTTGAACTAAAAACCATTTCTTTTTATGGTATTTATTCGCTATGATTTTTAGTTATTCTAACTGATATATCAGAAGAAATAAAATTGAGCTATCTTTCGTAATAATTGTAAATCTAAAACTTATTTCGGAAAATTTGTCTTAAAATCTGTTTCTTTAATTATAATATTCGGAAATTTTGTCTTTTATTTTTAGAATATTCATGATAGAATGCTTTTTGTGATAATCGTTTCAGAATAAATGATTGATAAGCATTAAGAAGATGAAGATGACGACGTACAAACTGAGACTGAATTATTTTCTTAATGCTTTTTTGAAACAAATATCATCTTTTCAACAGTCAAATTTGAACAGAATTTGATGCATATTTTAAAATCATTTGTCATTAGTTAAACATCAATTATAAACAATATGAATTTAAATCAATATACCGTAAAATCTCAGGAAGCCATCCAAGCTGCACAACAGGTAGCGATGGAGTTTGCTAACCAACAGATTGAGCCTCAACATCTACTGGAAGGGATTTTCCAGGTAGATGAAAATATTTCGCCTTTTTTATTGAAAAAATCCGAAGCAGATTCGGCTTTGGTAAGAGAGAGAAACCGTGAAAATTTGGAAAAACTTCCAAAAGTCCAGGGAGGTAATATTTACCTTTCACAATCGGCAAATAAGGTTTTGCTTGATGCACCCAATATTGCTAAAAAAATGGGCGACGAATATGTAACGATCGAACATTTATGGCTTTCGTTACTGGAAACCAATTCTGAAGTTTCGAAAATGCTGAAAGATATGGGTGTTACCAAAAGTCTTCTGGAAGGCGGAATTAAAGAATTAAGAAAAGGAAGCAAGGCAACATCCGCAAGTTCGGAAGAAACGTATCAGTCCTTAAATAAATACGCTAAAAACTTCAACGAATTAGCGGCAGAAGGAAAACTGGATCCCGTAATCGGTCGTGACGAGGAAATCCGGAGAGTCTTGCAGATCCTTTCCAGAAGAACCAAAAACAACCCGATCCTTATTGGTGAACCCGGAGTTGGTAAAACCGCCATTGCAGAAGGAATCGCCCACAGAATTATCAGCGGTGACGTTCCTGAAAACCTGATGGATAAAACATTGTATTCATTGGATATGGGCGCCTTGATTGCAGGTGCCAAATACAAAGGTGAGTTTGAAGAGCGTTTGAAATCTGTAGTGAATGAAGTGATTAAATCTGAAGGACAGATTATTCTATTCATCGACGAGATCCACACTTTGGTCGGAGCCGGAGGTGGTGAAGGCGCAATGGATGCTGCCAATATTCTGAAACCAGCTTTAGCAAGAGGAGAATTGAGAGCGATCGGTGCAACCACTTTGAATGAATATCAAAAATATTTTGAAAAAGATAAAGCCTTAGAAAGACGTTTCCAGAAGGTAATGGTGGAAGAACCGGATACAGAATCGGCAATTTCCATCCTTCGTGGGATAAAAGACAAATATGAAGCGCACCACAAAGTAAGAATCAAAGACGAAGCGATTATTGCGGCGGTAGAAATGTCTCAACGATATATTTCAGACCGGTTTTTACCGGATAAGGCGATTGATCTGATTGATGAAGCCTCTGCAAAATTGAGAATGGAAATCAATTCAAAACCTGAAGAGCTGGATGTTTTAGACCGAAAATTAATGCAGCTGGAAATTGAACTGGCTGCAATTTCAAGGGAAGGAAACCAGACGAAAATTGATCATTTAAAAGAAGATATCGCGAAAATTTCAGAGCAAAGAAATGAAATCAACGCCAAATGGCTGAAGGAAAAACAAAAATCTGAGGATTTAACCCAGATTAAAAAAGATATAGAATCTCTGAAACTGGAAGCAGAAAGAGCTTCAAGAGCGGGAGATTATGCAAAAGTAGCGGAAATCCAATATGGAAAACTTCGCGAAAAAGAGGAAGAGCTGAAAAAGCTTGAAATCGAGATGCAAAATCATCAGAATGAATTAATTAAGGAAGAAGTAACTTCCGAGAACATCTCTGAGGTGATTGCCAAATGGACCGGAATTCCGGTAACAAAACTGCTTCAGTCTGAAAGAGAAAAATTATTAAATCTTGAAACCGAACTTCATCACAGGGTAGTAGGACAGGATGAAGCGATTACCGCCGTTGCGGATGCGATCCGAAGAAACAGAGCGGGATTGAGTGATGATAAAAAGCCAATCGGTTCATTCTTATTCTTAGGAACCACCGGAGTCGGAAAAACTGAGCTGGCAAAAGCTCTTGCAGAGTTTTTATTCGATGACGAAAACAATATGACGAGAATTGATATGAGCGAGTATCAGGAACGTCATTCGGTTTCAAGGTTGGTAGGTGCACCTCCCGGATATGTGGGTTATGATGAAGGCGGACAACTGACGGAAGCGGTAAGAAGAAGACCATATTCTGTGGTACTTTTAGATGAAATTGAGAAAGCGCATCCGGATGTTTTCAATACGTTGTTACAGGTTTTAGATGACGGAAGACTGACGGATAACAAAGGTCGAGTGGTAAATTTCAAAAATTCGATCATCATTATGACCTCGAATTTAGGTTCGCATTTAATTCAGGAACGTTTTGACTCCGCTCTGCGTGATAAGGATGATAACATCAGTCCGGAAACATTGGAAGAGGCAAAAGAAGAGGTCTTTGATTTATTGAAACAGACATTGCGTCCGGAATTTTTGAACAGAATTGATGAGGTCGTATTGTTCCAGCCTTTAAGAAAAAAGGAAATAGGAAAAATCGTTACTTATCAGTTGAGAGGATTTAACGAGATGCTTTCAAAACGAAATATCATTATGACTGCAACTCAGGATGCTGTAGATTACCTGATGAATAAAGGATATGATCCTGCTTTCGGTGCAAGACCTTTGAAGAGAGTGATCCAGCAGGAAGTTCTGAATAAGTTATCAAAAGAAATTCTTGCCGGGAAAGTGAATGATGGCGACAGAATCACTCTGGATTATTTTGAAGAAACAGGGTTGGTTTTCAGACCGGCTGAATAAAAAAGTAGTTTTTTTTCATATATATTATTTTTATGATAAGTGCTGTAGAAGAATCTGCGGCACTTATTTTTTTATTGAAGTATGATAAAACCAAGGAACTTTAATCGTTTAAAAGCAATATATTTTATTTTTTCATTAATTTGCATTGACATTTTTAAAACAAAATAATATGGAAAACAACGCTGAGACAAAAGCAAAAAAAGGACTTGGAGAACCTAATGTGATCCCTACGGAAGTAATACAGAGCCAGGTAGATAATTACCGTAATAATCAGCTTATGGCAATTAATGAATGTATGGGAATAGACGATGCTAATGCTATTTGGTTTGATATGGTAACATTGAAAAAGTTTATTGCAGATATTGAGAAAGAGGCCTATGAAGTAGATCCTGAAGTGAGAACCGAAGATTTGGGGATTCGTTTTTATTATGCAGCTTATCCTGAAGAACCGCAAGAGCCTATTCCTGCTGATTATGCAAGAAGGCATACTCTTATTATGGTTCCTACAAAAAAGAAGGATGATCTTAACTATGATTTTAATCCCTATGAAGACAGTTCTCATGCATTGGCTGTAACTCTTGAAGTTTCAGGCAGAGCGGTTGCCCAGAATCACGGAGCGCTTATACCGCCCGGAAATTCAATTGTAGAGTCTTATTAATGAAGGATATACATTTGTTGCTGCAGAATGTGATGATTGTTTCAGAAGGTTTGGCGGCATTTACTGCTGTTATCATGACTTTCATTAGAAAAAGTAAAAATCTATACAGCTATTTTGCGGGATATCTGGTGTTTATTTTTTGTTGTGAAGCTTTTGGGAAATTTGGTGTAAAATACAATCCGTTTCCTATACATCTGTTTTTCAACTATTTTGTGATACCATTAGAATTTATATTTTTCTTTTGGCTGTATGCTTATGTCTCTTTAAAGAAAAAAGTATTGTTCTGGATTTTTACAGCTGTTTTTTTATTAGCCTATATACCCAATGAGCTTTATTTTTTAAAGAACAAATACATTTTTTCTTTTAATTATACATTTGGAAGTGTATTGCTGATGTTTCTGGTAGTTTTGGAATATTATAAACAAGTCAATTCGGATCGTATCTTGGGATTTGCTAAAAATCCCATGTTTTATACCAATCTCGGAGTAACTTTATTTTATATAGGAACGCTGCCTTACTGGACGTTTTATCTTCAGATTTACGAGCACAAACAAATCTGGGGGATGTATACTTTATATTTTCAGGCTTCGGCGGTTATTATGTATCTTATGTTTGCAAGTTCTTTTATATGGGGGAAACAGAATTATTCTTAACAATTATTTTATTCAACATTTTCTTTGTTTTTTTTATTGTTGCCGTAATGGTTTACATCAAAAAGTACAAACAGAGAAAGGCAGAATACCTTACTGAAATTCAGATAAAAAATGAAATTCATCAAAGAGAGCTTCTTGCTACGCAGGTTGAAATACAGCAGGCAACGATGCAGCAGATCGGGAGAGAGCTGCACGATAATATTGGTCAGAAACTTGTTTTAGCAAGTCTTTACACACAGCAGCTTCTTTACGAAAACAGAGCACCGGAAGAAAGTGAGCGGATAGATCAGGTTTCACAGATCCTCAATCAGTCACTTCAGGATTTAAGAAGTCTTTCTAAAACGCTTACAGATGATAATATTACGCAGAAGGACATTAAAACTCTGATTCAGGAAGAGGTAAATAATGCCAATTCACTGCAGAAATGTACTATTCATTTTGAAAGTAATATTGATCTTTTGGATTTAGACTTTGTTCATAAAAATGTTTTGTTAAGGATTACTCAGGAATTTATACAAAACAGTATAAAACATGCTCAATGCAGCAATATTTTTATTAAATTACATACAACGGACGAAGAGCTATGGAAACTTGCGATTCGGGATGACGGAGTAGGATTTGATACTCAGAATATACTATCCAACGGAATTGGTCTTACCAATATGAAAAACCGTGCATCTATTATCGGTGCAGAATTTACCCTACACAGTCGGGAAAATGAAGGAACTTTTGTTGAAATAAAACAGATAAAGCCATGAAGAAAACCATTATAATCGTTGATGATCATTTACTGATAGCCAAGGCTCTTGAAAGTATTATTAATAATTTTCCTGGATTTGCAGTGAAAGGCGTTGCAGAAAACGGAAAAGCACTTATTGAAAAACTTCAGACTTCTGAAGAGAAACCGGATATTATATTATTAGACATCAGTATGCCGATTATGGATGGGTTTGAAACGGCTCAGTGGCTTCGCAAAAATCTTCCCGACATTAAAGTTATGGCTCTTAGCATGCAGGGAGATGACCAAAGTGTTATCAGAATGATTAAATACGGAGCAAAAGGCTATATGCTGAAAAATACACATCCCAAAGATCTGGAACATGCTTTGTCGAAGCTTTCAGCCGAAGGTTCCTTCTATCCTGAATGGGCAGAGAAAATCATTTTTTCTACCCTAAATGGTGATAAAAATGATAAAGAACTGAAAATTTCCGACCGAGAAAAAGAATTTCTTTCTTATACAGCAACCGAGCTCAGCTATAAAGAGATTGCTGAAAAAATGTTCTGCAGCCCAAGAACGGTAGAAAGCTACCGCGACCAGCTTTGTGAAAAGCTTGGATTGAAAACAAGAGTCGGACTGGCAGTTTTTGCACTAAAAAATGGTTTTGCAGAATCTTAATTCATCAACCTTATGATCCTTAAGATTAGCATTTATAAAAAAAAGGAGTTTTATACTCCTTTTTTTGTTTATTTATTCTAAAAAATTTCGCAGGATTATTTTATATTGATCAATTCTACATCAAAGATGATGGTAGAGCCTGCCGGAATTGCAGCTCCGGCACCATTGTCTCCGTAAGCTAAGTCAGAAGGGATGTAAAATCTGTATTTGGATCCTTTGCTCATGAGTTGGATGCCTTCCGTCCATCCTTTTATGACAGCTCCAAGATTGATATCCATCGGGGCGCCACCATTTTTGTCTGTAGAATCGAAAACAGTTCCATCAAGCAGTTTTCCGGTATATTTTACCTGTACAATATCTGATGCTTTAGGTTTGGTTGTGCCATCTCCTTCCTGTAATATTTCGTATTGTAAACCGGAAGCGGTAGTTTTCACTTTAGGATTGCTTTTATTTTTGGCAAGAAACTCCTGACCCTTTTTCTTGTTTTCACCTGCCTGTGCTAATGCTTCAGAATGTTTCTTTTCACTTTGCTTCTGCATAAATTCCTGCATAAAGGTATTCATCTCTTCGGCAGGCATCAGTTTTTCTTTGCCTTCCATTTCTTCTTTAATCGCCTGTGCCAAGAGATCTGCATCTACTTTGAAGCCTTCCTGCTTCATATTTTGTGCAATATTAAGACCGATGTAGTAAGAGGCTTTTTGGTCGTCCGTATACTTGCTGTCTCCCTGTGTGCCGTCTTTTTTATCACACGAAACAATAAATGCTGCGGTGCAGAATAATGCAGTAATCTGTTTTTTCATTGAAAGTTTATTATTGATCAGTAAATTATTTTTAATCGCTGCAAATCTATCATTAATTATAGAAATTTCTATTGCAAAAGAATTATTTTATCCACCAGTTTTCAATTGATCATCCAATAATTGATCTGATTAATTTATGATTAAAACTGCAGATCAACCAAAACAGGAAAATGGTCTGAAGGATACAGAAGATTTTCTCTTCGGTCATTAATGTGTCTGTGAGATTTTATTGTAAAGCCTTTTGTAAAAATATAATCAATTCTGTTTTGTGGAATTTCATTGATATTGAATCCGGTAAAAGTACCTGCAGGACCGTAATGTTTCTTTTCAGAATGATAATAAGTGTCTTTTAGTTGGGCAGAAAGTATTTTTACAGGCTCAGATTCTTCAGTTAAATTAAAATCTCCGCTCAGAATGACCGGAAGATTTTTAGGATTCATTTCTTTTGCTTTTTTCAGGATCAAATCTGCAGACTTCACCCTCGCCACATTTCCAACGTGATCAAAATGAATATTCATTGCTAAAAATTCTTTTTTCGATTTTTTATCTTTAAAAAAAGCATAGGTACAAATTCTGTTGTAGGCAGCATCCCATCCCTTAGACGGTTTCTCCGGTGTTTCAGATAGCCAGAAAGTTCCGGATTTTAAAACCTGAAGTTTTTCCGTATCATAAAACAGGGCAGAAAACTCACCTTTATCTTTCCCGTCATCTCTTCCTACACCTACGTAATCGTAATTTTTCATTCCGTTTTTAATATCTTTCATTTGTTCCGTAAGAGCTTCCTGCACGCCAAAATAGTCGGGCTGATAATAATTCAGCAGATCAATGGCATCCTGTTTTCTGTTAGTCCAGGAATTTTCTTTATCAGAATCAAGATTCAGCCGGATATTAAACGACATGACTTTTAAGTTTTGTGAAAACATAAACGAAAAAAATAGCAAAAGCAGAGTAGTTAATCTGAAATTCATTTTTGGTGATGTATTAAATTTAAACAAAAATAAAAGTTTCTCAACGAGAGAGAAACTTTTTTGTGGCAATTAAATGGTTAAATCATCACGATCTTCTTCAATGCTTTCACAAAATTTTTTGAATTCTTTTGAATTTAATTTTTTATTACTTTGTATTTTAAACACTTGCAGAGCTTTATAGTAATCAAGAATTTTTATTTTTTTTAGATTTAAAAACTTTCTGAATTCTTCGGGGTCAGCATCGCTTTTTAGAACGGCGAGATAGGTTTTCATACTTAGATCATTTGAATTAAGCCGCTTCCTATATCTCTGTATTTCAATCCTTCGATAGGTTTTGCCTGAGTTTCAATCAGTTTCCATATCTCTTTTGCTGTTTTTTCGGGAAACTGTTCCATCAGTAGGGCTGCAAGTCCTGAAACATGAGGTGTTGCCATGCTGGTTCCGCTTAACGGTGCATAATAATTTTTATTTTTAATATTTTTGGAGTAACTGCTGAAAATATCGACTCCCGGAGCACATACATCAATATTTCCACCTTCCAAAGGATTGATTCCTGCATTGGAAAATCTTGCAATTTTCATTTGCCCGTCAATCGCTGCAACAGCCATGATAGAAGGAGAATTTGCCGGTGCAGATACCGGTTTTGGAAGAGATGGTCTGTTACTGTCATTTCCCGCCGCAGCAATGATGAGACAATTGTTTTCCAAAGCCCTGTTTCCTACAGTTTCAAAAAGAACGGACGGTTTTTCGTTAATTCCGACCGGAGCAGCCAATGAAAGGGACAGGATTCTGAATTTTTTGGTAATAGCCCAGTCAATGGCATCAATCACGCTGCTTGTTGTTCCTTTTCCCTGATTTGAAAGTACTTTGGCAACTTTCAGGTTACAGTCCTTGGCTATTCCGTAGCGTTTTCCGGTGTCAGATCGAAGGTTTCCTGCAGCAATTCCTGCACAGTGGGTTCCGTGACCGTTCGGATCAGAATTCCAGTCTTCTCCTTGAATGAAAGATTTTCCTTCAACAACTCTTGCGGAAAAATCAGGATGAGTCATTTCCAGTCCGGTATCCAGAATGCAGATATCAATTCCTTTTCCGGTAAATGATGTTCTCTCAATTCCAATTGCTTTGAGCCCCCATTCCAGTTCAATCAAATTTTTTGGAGGAATGGGTTTGTTGTTGATGAAATTTTCCAATTCATTGATTTTATCGAAAAGTTCAGCTGATTTTTTCCTGAGCTCAGCAATAATTTTCATTTCATCTGCCGGAAAAAAATCCCTTTCTTTCTCGAAATACATGATAGGATTAGAATCGTTTTTCACAGCATTTTTCAGCTGGTCTTCATCCATGTTTTCTACTACCATTACTCCCAGATTTTTGAATAAAACCCCGTTGTCCTCATCAATCACTTCGTATGAGCGGTTGTCTTTCGACAGAAATTCTGATGAGGTAATGCTTACTTCCAGTTCTTTTTCCACTTTTTTGATGGAACTTTTCGCCTGATCTTTTAAAAGGACGATGTATCTTTCATTTTCCATGGCTGATTTATTTTTATGTGATCTTGGTTATTATTTTTTCAATAATGAGATAAATGTCTTCTGATAAAAGGTTCAGTCTCAGTTTTTTGTTGATTCCTGCAATTGATGTATTCTGTGAAAGCAGCTGTTCCCAAAACTGACCTATTTTTATGACAGAGTTCAGCTCTTTAATTTTAGCATCATCCAGAATATTGTTCTGATAAAGAGAAATCATCAGGCCTGAAAGTAATTCTTCCGATTCATCCAGTTTTTTCTGTTCTTTTGCGAGCAGCTCAGTAAGAAACCCGTGAATCATTTCAATTCCGTTAAAAGAAAAACCGTACAACAGATTGCGCTTTCCGGAGCTGATGCTTTCTAGTTTTACAGGATTAAAGCCACGCTTTACTGTTTCAATCATGTTCATTATTTTCAGAACTTCAGATTCGTAGGTGGTATTTCCTTTTGTCTTGAAATAATCAAGCAATTGATGAAGAAAAGCAGCAAACCTGCTGTCTAAGTCAAAAGATTTTGCGAGATATGCTTCCTGAACTTTATTGAGTTGATCCAGATGAAACTCCAAAGTCTGCGTGGTATGATGAATCAGTTCCTGCATTACTCAAACGTTATTTGTTCTACTTCTTTACCGTCTTTATCTTTGTAAGACACAATGCGGATTCCTTCCGCTTCCATCGAAACCTGAAGATTGATAAATAATTTGTCTTTATCTTCTGCGGATGTCGTGTTGGGATCAATGTAGATATTGTTCAGCTTAGAATTCACAAGTTTATATTTATTCAGCAACACGCTGGAAAAGATTTCTTTCAACTCGTTGATTTCCATATCTGAAGTTCCGTCCTGTGGTCGGAAAATTCCTGTGTTTAATGTTTTTATTGTAGATTTTAAATCTAATTTTACCACTTCTGTTGTCGGTAGCTTGCCAAATTTCTGATCGGTAGACTCCAGTTTTTTAAATATGGATCTAAAATCTTCAGACTGAATCTGTTTTTTTGAAATTTCTGTAATATTCATTCTTTTTTCTCTGTTGACGAACCGGATTCTTTCATTTACTTCACCAACCAGCTGATCTTCATTCATTTTAAAATTATACTTTTCATCTGCATCTATATCAGCGATTTTGAGAGGGATTTCCATTTTTACACTCGGCAGAGCATATCTTGGCGCTGTAAAATATTTCAGATATTCATGTTTGGCGTACTCTTTTGCGATGGCAATGGCATTTTCGTCTGCTCTTTTACGAGCCTGAATTATCTCATTGTTGAGATAATCCAGGTAATCTGATAATTTTATCATAGTCGTAAAATTTGGAATTTACTGAGCGAGCAAGCCTAAAACTTTTTCCAGTCCTGCAGGCATTTCATCGTTGGTTGCGCGTACTTTTACTCCTAAAGAGTATTCTTTTTCCACTTTAATTCCTGTGCTTGAAGAACGTTTATAAGAAACATTCACACTGAATTTTACCGGACCCCATCCTCCGGAAGCACCTGCATCAATACCAAAATTGTTACTTACATCTTTGGTGTATGTAGAGTTAAGTTTTACGTTAAAATCTACTTCGCAGGATTCTATTCTAAAGCACGGAACATTCAATAAAGCAATAAAAGGAACCGAAAGCTCAACATCCTTCTGAATTGTTTTTGGATTGGAATTACTTTCAGGTTTAGTGTCGTCAAAATCAGGGTTAGGCACATTCTTTTTATATTTAAAATCTGCCATTCTCAGTTTCTTAGGACTATTGGGATTGTTGGGATCAGTAGCTTCAAAACCAACCTCATTTATAAAACTTACTGTAGAAACTGAAGCGTTGGATTGTGCTTTCACACAAGCGTCAAGAGGACCTCCGATAACGGTAGCAAAGTCTATGCTTCCCAGTTCGGCAGCAAAATCTGCATTGGAAGCGTCAGAAGTTCTGAAGATTTCGTCATCAGCTGCCATCCTCATAGAAATCATTTTCAAGACTTGTGATGATGCGCCAGCTAAGGATTTTTCCCATTTTTCGTCATAAGCCGATTTGAACTGATCAATAATCGAAAGAATTTCTTTTGTTGAAAGATCTTTCAGCTCAGAGATTTCCACTCCTGAAATTTTATCATACACATTCGGAGAGAGTATTTGTTGTACTCCGGATAAAAGTTCAATTAATTCGTTTTTTGTTTTTTTGGTGTGATTGGCTTCCAACACCGATTTCAATGTTTCCATTTTGATTTTGTTTTTGGTTAATACTAATTTGTAGTACAAATGTATCTAGCTAAAACAGAAAACATTGCAGGTAAATCACCGAAATTGAAAGGGTGTTTTTCCCTAACGGAGAATGTATTGTTTAGTAAATGTTTATGATAACTAAAAAACTCTTTTAAAATTCTTAAAAGAGTTCAATGGTATTAATTAGGTGACTAAAAATTATAGTTAAGTCGATTTTTTTGCTTTAATCATTGCTTCCAGGGCATCCCACATTTCCTGCGGAATATCTTCCAGCATATTAAATTCTCCTGCACCCTGAAGCCACTCTCCACCATCGATGGTTACTACTTCGCCATTCATATAGGCAGAGTAATCAGAAACCAAGTAAGCGGCAAGATTTGCCAGTTCCTGATGTTCGCCGACTCTTCGCAGCGGCACTTTTTTTCTCATATCAAATTTCTCCTGCAAATCTCCGGGAAGCAGTCGGTCCCATGCTCCTTTTGTAGGAAAAGGACCGGGTGCAATTGCGTTGAAGCGGATTCCGTATTTAGCCCATTCTACGGCAAGACTTCTCGTCATTGCCAAAACTCCTGCCTTTGCACAGGCAGACGGAACTACGTATGCAGAACCAGTCCATGAATAGGTGGTAACAATATTGAGAACGGTTCCCGGAACTTTATTATCAATCCAATATTTCCCAATGGAAAGCGTACAGTTTTTGGTACCTTTTAATACGATATCCAAAATAGAATCAAAAGCGGAATGCGTTAATCTTTCTGTGGGTGAAATAAAATTTCCGGCAGCATTGTTCAGAAGAATATCAATTTTTCCGAATTCCTTTAAGGTTGCTTCCTTCATAGCTTCTACTTCATCCCAGTTTCGTACATCGCATGCCACGCACAGTACTTTTCCTCCGGTTTGTACTTCAAGCTCTTTGGCGGTAATCTGTAATTTTTCCAGATTTCTGGATGTAATAACTACTTTTGCCCCCAATTCAAGGAAATATTTGGTCATAGCCTTCCCAAGTCCGCTTCCGCCTCCTGTAACAATAGCAACTTTATCTTGTAATGCGTCTTCACGCAGCATAGGTTGTGTATACAAATTCATATTTCAGATATTTTAATGATAATCAGATAATGAGTGTTTCTGTAAATTTAGTACAAAAATTTCTTTTAACGGTTCAGAAAAACTATGCTCAAGATATTAACCTAAAAATATAAAAGCCTGATAAAAAATTATCAGACCTTCTACCACTATAAAACTAAATTGATGTTACTTATCAGCAATTACAATTCCTTTAAAAGAAAGCGTTTTAGGTGTTTTGCTGTCACTTGTGGTTACGCTGACGGTTTTGGTAAAAGCTCCCGTATTTGCAGCGTTATAACTTGCTTCTACAAAACCTTTTTTGCCGGGTTTAATTTCCGTTTTGGTATAATCGGCAGTAGTGCATCCGCAAGATGGAGCAACATTTTCAATCATAATTGATTTTCCGGAAGTATTGGTAAATTCAAATCTGATGAGTTTCGGTTTTCCTTGCGGAATATTTCCAACATCAATAGATTCTGCCTTCCATTTTATAGCATCGGCAATCATCTTGATAACAGAAGAGCTCTCAACAGGAAATACATTAGCATAAATAGGTGATAATGCTAAAGCCGCCAAAAGCGCAGAAATTGTAATTTTTTTCATAGTCTTTTTCATAAAAAATTAATAATTATTGTAAATGTTTATTTTGATATGACAAATCTATAGTGTATAAAGGGTTAATTTTGTTAATTGCTCTGTAATGTTTGTTAATAAGTTGTTAATGCTGTATTTCTTATGATTTTTTTGGATAATATTGTTTCAGTAATATGGAAATAAAAAAACTTAATATCATCATTAGTTTAGGTTTTGTGGCGATTATCGGAATTTTGGTTGCCCAGCTTTTGTGGACGAGACAAGCCTATCATCTGGAGGATAAAAAGTTTGAGCAGAAAGTTAATATTGCATTGTTGGAAGTAGTAAAAAAGCTCTACGGTTCCAAAGCATCTTTTACGGAAAATCCGGTACATAACATAGCAAATGATTATTATGTAGTAGATATTAACAACGAATTTGATCCTGCCATTCTGGAACATTACTTAAAAACGGAATTTACCAGATTTCAGATCAATACAGATTATGTTTATGCGGTTTACAACTGCCACAGTGATCGTATGGTGTACGGAAGATATATTTCTGCTAAAGATCAGGAATCGGAAGGAAAGATGATCAGCTTTCCGAAACATGAAAATCTGGTGTATTATTTTTCAATACGGTTTCCCGACAAAACAACTTATCTTGTAAGTTCACTAAAATTCTGGTATGTATTGACGATTGCTCTCATTGTAATACTTTTTGTTTATGTATATTCCATCTACACCATTATTCAGCAGAAAAAATTCTCCGAACTTCAGCGTGATTTTATCAACAATATGACTCATGAGTTCAAGACGCCATTGTCATCTATTCTTTTGGCAGCAGAAGCTTTGGATAACCAGGAAATAATTCAGAACAGCCAGAAATTAAAGACCTATACAGCCATCATTGCTAATCAGGGTAATAAGCTGAATCATCATATCGAAAAAATTCTCAATATTGCTAAAAATGATGCTTCCGGGCTGAAATTAAATCTTCAGGAAATAAATATTTCATCTTTTCTGAATGATATTAAAAAACAGATCGGTCAAAAAAATGAAAACGTAAGAATTGATATAAATATTAAAAATGAAACCACGATACTGGCAGACGAATTCCACTTTAGTAATGTGGTGCATAATATCATAGATAATTCAATAAAATATTGTGACAGAAAACCTCATATTGAAATTTCTGAAAACAAAGATTCAAAAGGATTTTATTTAAAATTCAGAGATAACGGAATCGGAATTTCTGATAAAAATATTTCATCTGTTTTTGATCAGTTTTACAGAATCAATACCAGAAAATCTGATGAAGTAAGTGGATTTGGACTTGGATTATTTTACGTGAAAAAAATTGTACAGCAGCACCGGTGGAAAATCTCGGTTGAGAATAATCCAGATCAGGGTATTACCATTACGATCTTTATTCCTTTCAAAATTAACGGATATGGAGAAATCTAAAATTTTATATGCCGAGGATGATCAGACGATTGCATTTCTGATTCAGGACAGCCTGGAAAATCATTATGACATTCACCATCATGCGGACGGAAAATCTGCACTGGAAGCTTTTAGTAATCATGATTTTGATATTTGTCTTCTGGATATCATGATGCCCGGAATAGATGGTTTTGAACTTGCAGAGCATATCAGAAATGCAGACTCTGAAATTCCCATTATTTTTATTTCTGCCAAATCTTTAAAAGAAGACCGGATCAAAGGTCTGAGACTTGGAGCAGATGATTATCTGGTAAAGCCTTTCAGTATTGAAGAACTCATTCTCAAAATTGAAATTTTTCTGAAAAGATCAAAAAAGGCTCAGCCAGCTTCTCCAGATTACAGAGTAGGCAATTTTTCTTTTGACCCTCAAAATTATACTCTAAAAGATCAATTGGGCAAAATGGTTTCCCTTACTCAGAGAGAATCAGAATTATTGTCTTTCTTTATTAAAAATAAAAATACAGTTCTGAAAAGACAGGAAATTCTGAAAGCAATCTGGGGAGATGACGATTATTTTATGGGGCGGAGTTTAGATGTTTTTATTTCCAGGCTTGCGAAAGATTTTTTCTTTTGATGAAAATATAAGAATAGAAAACATTCATGGAATCGGCTTCAGATTTTCAGAGAAATAAATCTTTTCTGAATTTATATTCTTGTCGCTAAGTAAAACTTAGGCGAAAATCAGAAATTAAAAGATAATCAACGATCTTTTCAATATTTATATTCCAAATCATCAGATTATAGGTTTTGGCTACAACAATCTTTGATTTGGTCACATTGTTCTGTGTATCAATCATCAACTTTGTACTGTAATAATTAACCCTTTAAAAACAATCAAAATGAGTACAAAAAAAGTATGGTTCGTGACAGGTGCTTCAAAAGGTTTAGGCTTAACCTTAGTAAAAAAATTATTAGCTGAAGGTTATTCCGTTGCGGCAACTTCAAGAAATGTTTCAGAATTACAGAATGTCATCAGCACAGAAAATTCTGATTTTCTTCCTTTGGAAGTTGATTTAGTTAATGAAAATTCTGTTTCGGGAGCCATTTCTAAAACAGTTGAGAAATTCGGAAAGTTAGATGTTATCGTGAATAATGCCGGCTACGGACAATTGGGAACTTTGGAAGAATTAACGGACAAAGAGAGCCGTCAAAACTTCGACACCAATGTATTCGGTTCTCTGAATGTCATCAGAAAATCAATGCCGTATCTCAGAACACAGAAAAGCGGTCTTGTGATTAACATTTCATCCATTGGCGGACTTACAGGAGATTTTCCGGGTTGGGGAATCTATTGCGCAACTAAATTTGCGGTGGTAGGATTCACGGAAGGTCTGGCTGCTGAGGCGAAAGAATTTGGTGTGAATGCTACGGTAGTTTATCCGGGCTATTTCAGAACTGAATTTCTAACAGGAAGTTCACTTCGCACCCCTGAAAACGAAATTGATGCTTATACGGTTACAAGACAAATTCAAAAAGCGCACGAACAGGATATCAACGGCAATCAGCCCGGTGACCCGGAAAAAGCAGCGGTTGCGTTGATAGAATTGGCAACAATGGAAAATCCGCCGGTTCATTTGGTTTTAGGTTCCGACGCTTTTCAAATGGCAAACAACAAGTTAAGCACGCTTCAGAATGAAATTTCTGATTTCAAAACATTAAGTATTTCAACAGATTACTAACTTTGTAAGGTAACAGTTTTCGGATTGTTGCCTTTAATTCTTCAGGTTATGACTAACAGAAAACTATACACAATTGACACCGTTGCGGAGTTTCATAGGATTTGCGGGCTGTCTCAACCTCAGCATCCACTGATTAGTCTGGTGGATTACAGCCAGGTGGAATATCAAATTGATGAGCCTGAAATCAGCTGGGTTCAGGAGTTGTATTTTATGGGATTCAAGCGAAATCTGCAAGGAAAATTGCATTACGGACAAAGCCAGTATGATTTTGACGGCGGTCTGATGTGCTTCATTGCACCGAGACAATTGGTAAAAATGATTATTGATGAATATGATACGAAACCGTCCGGCTTTCTTTTAGCGTTTCATCCGGATTTTATCTGGAATACACCTTTAGCTAAGACCATTCATAATTACAAATTCTTCGGTTATGATGTGAATGAAGCGTTGTTTCTTTCCGAAAGAGAAGAAGAAACGTTGATAGGACTTTTCAAAGGGATTGAAAAAGAATATCAGTCAGGAATTGATGAATTCACTCAGAGTATCATCATTTCTCAAATTGAAGTGATTTTAAATTACTGCGAACGTTTTTATCAAAGACAGTTCATCACCAGAAAAAAGAGCAGTCACCAGGTTTTGGATAAATTAGAAAACATTCTGGAAGATTATTTTAATAATAAAGTTATAGACAAAGGTTTACCAACAGCCAATTATATTGCTGAATCACTAAATATTTCCACTAATTATTTAGGAAGTTTGCTAAAATCCCTGACCGGACAAACCACGCAGCAACACATCCACGAAAAACTGATTGAAAAAGCAAAAGAAAAGCTTTCTACGACGGAACTTTCCGTAAGTGAAATTGCTTATGAACTGGGATTTGAACATTCGCAGTCTTTCAGCAAACTGTTTAAAGCCAAAACGGCCATTTCCCCATTGGAGTTCCGGAAGTCATTTAACTGACATCAGTAATTCTCATACAACATTCATCATTTTGCATACATTGGATTTATGATTTCTAATCAACTTTGTATCATTAAAAATCAAGATAAAAAAAATGAAAAAAGTAAAATTAGGAAATCAGGGATTAATCATTCCAAATATTGGTTTGGGATGTATGGGTATGACCGGTTTTGGTGAAGCTGATATGTATGGAAGATCTGATGAGAAAGAATCAATTGCAACCATTCACCGTTCTCTGGAATTGGGCGGAAATTTTCTTGACACAGCTGATTTGTATGGTCCTTTTAAAAATGAACAGCTGATTGCAAAAGCGATTGAAGGCAATCGTGACCAATACATTATTGCTACGAAATTCGGTTGGGAAATTGATGATAATGAACAGGTGACCTGGAAAATCAACGGAAGTAAGGATTATGTAAAAAAATCTGTTGAACGTTCTCTGAAAAACCTGAAAACTGATTACATCGACCTTTATTATATGCATCGTCTTGATAAGAATGTTCCGGTAGAAGAAACAGTTGGTGCGATGAGCGATTTGGTAAGAGAAGGAAAAATCGGTTATATTGGTTTGTCGGAAGTTTCTTCTGAAACGGTGAAAAGAGCGCACGCAATTTATCCAATTTCGGCAGTTCAAAGTGAATATTCTTTGTTTGAAAGAACAGTGGAAGAAAAAGGCGTAATTAAAACGCTGAATGAACTTGGAATTGGTTTCGTGGCTTATTCTCCGCTTGGAAGAGGATTTTTGTCTGGTAATATTAAAACCATTGACGATTTGCCGGAAAATGATTTCCGAAGAGGCATCCCGCGTTTTCAGGAAGAGCATTTTTATAAAAATATTGAACTGTTGGAAGCGATTGAAAATATGGCGAAAGAAAAAGATATCACATCTTCACAGCTGGCTTTGGCGTGGATTATCAGCAAAGGAATTATTCCGATTTCGGGAACGAAACGCAGAAAATATCTTGAACAGAATATTGAAGCGACAAATATCCAACTGAGTGAAACTGATTTACAAAAGTTGGAAAGTATTGTACCTTTGGGAACAGACACAGGAGCGACTTATGATGAGTTTGGGATGGGACTTTTGGATTATTGATTTGTTTAAACTAAAATATTTGTAGTTTGTCATTCTGACGAAAGGAAAATCTCAACTTTATTTTCAGAGATTCTTCACTCCACTTCATTTCGTTCAGAATGACAGACTGCTTAAAACACAACACGGTTGCAGCCCGACTTGAGCGGAAATCCTTTTTGTGGAGCAAAGCAGAACAAAAAGATTGGGAGCGGAAGGCGGAAATAGCTGCCCAAACCTAACAAAGTGGTTTGACGGAGTCAAATAATGATTACTTTTATTATATAGGAATTTCAAAATATGAACACCATAAAATCTATTTCACAGTTTCATCGGTTATTATCGCTTCCCGAACCGAAACATCCGATGGTAAGCGTCATCAATCTTTCGGAAAGTGTTTTCGTTGAAGATGAGATATGGAAAGGATTTGTAAGCCGTTACTATTGTGTTGCCTTAAAACGGAATGCGACCGGAAAAATAAAATACGGACAGCAACATTACGATTACGACAAAGGTGTTTTGAGTTTTACGGCTCCAAATCAGGTGCAATATCTCGATTTGAAAACGATGGATTGTGAAAACACGGGTTATCTCCTGATTTTTCATGAGGATTTTCTGCTGAAAAATCCTTTGGCAAACACGATTTCGTCTTATGGCTTTTTCTCTTATGCCGTAAATGAAGCATTGCATCTGTCTGAAGATGAGGAAAATAATCTGTTGGAAATTTTAAATAAAATTGATAAAGAATGTGAATATATCGACCAGCATACGCAGGAAATTATTTTGTCTCAGATTGAACTTCTATTGAACTATTCGAAGCGGTTTTATGAGAGACAATTTATTACCCGAAAAAGCGGAAATCATCAGATTCTGGCGAAGTTTGAGACGTTTCTGAATCATTATTTTGCTCAAGAGTCGGCTGAAAAAGGTTTGCTGACTGTTCATCAAATTGCTGAAGCGATGAGTCTTTCGCCGAATTATTTAAGTGACCTTTTGCGGGTTCATACCGGACAAAATACGCAGCAACACATCCACGAAAAGTTGATTAGCAAAGCCAAAGAGAAGCTTTCAACGACGGAACTTTCCGTAAGTGAAATTGCTTATGAACTCGGATTTGAGCATTCGCAGTCATTTTCTACTCTGTTTAAAAAGAAAACAAAGATGTCACCATTGGAATTTCGTCAGTCGTTTAGTTGAGATTTCTATGAAAAGATTTTTCCAGTTTAATATTTTAGAGATCAGAACAAAAAAAATGCAAATCTGCACAACTGCAGATTTGCATTTGTAGGTTATTCTTCCACTTCAAAAAGCAGACGCTCACCAAATTTTTCTTCATTGATGATTCCGTTTTCGTAAACCAGATTTCCATTAACGAATGTATAGCTAACTTTTGAACGAAAATGCATACCTTCCATTGGGCTCCAACCGCATTTGTAAAGGATATTATCTTTTTCAACAGTCCAGCTGGTATCCAAATCTACCAAAACCAAATCTGCTTTGTAACCTTCTCTGATGAAACCTCTTTTTTCAATTCTGAACAAAACTGCAGGATTGTGACACATTTTTTCAACAATTCTTTCCAAAGAAATTTTACCTGCATGAAAATTTTCCAGCATTGCTACTAAAGAATGTTGTACTAAAGGTGCACCGGAAGGACATTTTGTATAAACATTCTGTTTTTCTTCCCAGGTATGTGGAGCGTGATCGGTAGCAACCACATCAATTCTGTCATCCAGTAAGGCTTCCCACAGTCCGTCTTTATCTTTTTGAGTCTTTACGGCAGGATTCCATTTGATGAGTCCGCCCCGAGTTTCGTAATCTTCATTGGTGAATGTCAAATGATGCACACAGACTTCTGCCGTGATTTTTTTATCCTTTAACGGAATGTCATTTCTGAAAAGTTCCATTTCTTTTGCGGTCGAAAGATGAAAAACGTGCAGTCTTGCACCGGTCTTTTTCGCAAGTTCAATTGCTCTTGACGATGATATATAGCAGGCCTCTTCGCTTCTTATTAAATGATGAAATTTAACCGGAATATCTTCACCGTACTCTTCAAGATAATTTTCGGTATTGGCTCTGATGGTTGCTTCATCTTCACAATGAACGGCAATCAGCATTTTGGTATTACTGAATATTTTTTCCAGTGTTTCAGGATTGTCGACCAGCATATTTCCGGTGGATGAGCCTAAAAATAATTTGATTCCCGGAACATTTCTGGGGTTGGTTTTCAGAATTTCTTCCAGATTATCATTGGTTCCGCCCATCATAAAGCCGTAGTTGGCGAAAGATTTTTGCGCGGCAATCGCATATTTATCCGCCAATAATTCCTGAGTAACGGCATTGGGAACCGTATTTGGCTGTTCAATAAAACTTGTGGTTCCGCCGGCAATAGCAGCACGGGATTCAGATTCGATATCGCCTTTATGCGTTAAACCCGGCTCGCGAAAATGTACCTGGTCGTCAATCACTCCGGGCAAAAGATATTTTCCGGAAGCATCAATAATCTGATCCGTATTGTCTTCAGGAATATTATGAGAAATTCTGGAAATTGTGTCGTTTTCGATAAGAATATCGCATTGAGAGACAATTCCTTCGTTTACGATCTGTGCATTTTTAATGAGCGTTTTCATTTTACTTTCAATTAAATTGATATTTCACAAATTTAATCTTTTCAGAAGTTATTTTTAAGACATCAATCAGAAAATTGTGAATTCTAATATTTACATTTGCATTTTAAAAAACAAGTTTTGTATAAGAAATTGTTCGGACAGACCGCTGTATATGGTTTAAGCTCAGTTTTAGTAAGAATTTTTCCGTTTTTGATTGCTCCGATTGTTACCGATGCATACGGTCCGGCTGCATCCTCTCCGTTTGTAGACTGGTATTCTATTGCGGGGGTAATTACGGTTTTTCTTACCCACGGAATGGAAACTTCCTTTTTCCGTTTTGCCCAAGAAGACAAGATTGATAAAAAAACGCTTGTATCTACCTGTGCAATGAGTATTCTTACCGCAGGTTTCATATATCTTATTTTAGGATACGTTTTCAGGCAGGATCTGGCAAATGCCTTCCAAACCCCCGATCAGGTCCATTATCTGGTGATTTTTCTTTTTATTCTTTCAATTGATGCTTTTGCGACAATTCCATCAGCGGTTTTGAGATTAGAAGGCCGACCGGTACTGTATGTTTTCTCGAAGGTCGTGGGAGCTTTAATTAATTATTTTATTGTTGTTTTCTTCATCAAATGGCTTCCTAATTATCCAGATGGAATTTTAGGAATAAAATACGATCCTGAAATAGGTGTAGGCTACGTATTCATTGCTAATTTAGTTCAGAGTATCATTACATTAGCCATTGTAGGAAAGGAATTTGTGAATTTCAGTTTCAGAAAATTTGATTTTAAGCTCTGGAAAAGAATAATGAATTATTCATGGCCGGTAATGATTGCAGGTTTGGCAGGAATCATTAATCAAACCTTAGATCGGCAGTTTCTTAAGTTTTTACTTCCGAAGGAAGAAGCTAAACATCAGATCGGAGTTTACGGAGCAGTATATAAAATCGCAACCTTCATCACGGTTTTCAGACAGGCGTATCAACTGGGTATAGAACCCTATTTTTTCTCAAGTTTTAAAGATAAAAACAATCATAAAACCTATGCTGTTCTGATGGATGTTTTTGTAATCTGCAACTGCTTAATCTATATCGGATTGATGGTGAATCTGCAATGGATATCAGAAAGGTACTTGAAGAATCCTTTGTATTATGAAGGTATTGAAATTATTCCTTTTGTAATGTTGGGTGCATTGTTTTTAGGAATTTACCTGAATCTTTCGATTTGGTACAAACTTTCTGACCAAACCAGAGTAGGACTGTATATTTCCCTGATTGGTGCGGCAATTACAATTCTCATCAACTTTATTTTCATTCCTGAGTACGGTTATTGGGCAAGTGCATTTGCCGCTTTAATTACTTATTCAAGCATGATGATTATTTCATATATTTGGGGAAAAATACAATATCCTATTCATTATAATATCAAAAAAATACTTATTTATTTATCATTGTCTGTTATCATTTCAATGATTTCGTTCTACTATTTCAGGGAAAACTATTTTGTAGGAAACGGATTGTTTCTTTTGTTCATAGCCTTTTTAGTTTACAACGAAAGATTGATGATTAATAAAATACTCAGGAAAAATTAAACTATTAATTAACTATTAAAAAAATAAGCATATGAAAATAATCGTTCCTATGGCGGGGAAAGGCTCCCGACTAAGACCACATACTTTAACTGTTCCTAAGCCGCTGATTCCAATTGCAGGAAAACCTATTGTGCAGAGACTGGTAGAAGATATTGCTAAGGTAGCGGGAGAGAAAATCGAAGAAGTTGCTTTTATTATCGGAGATTTTGGAGCGGAAGTTGAAAGCTCTCTGATTAAAATTGCAGAAAGCTTAGGCGCAAAAGGAACTATTTATCATCAGCTTGAGCCTCTTGGAACGGCACATTCTATTAAATGTGCAGAACAGTCTATGCAGGGAAATGTCGTAATCGCTTATGCAGATACGCTTTTCAGAGCAGATTTTACTTTGGATACCAATGCAGACGGTGTGATCTGGGTAAAGAAAGTAGATGATCCTTCTGCTTTCGGTGTTGTGAAGTTGGATGATTATGGTTTTATTACAGATTTTATCGAAAAACCGCAGACTTTTGTTTCTGATCTTGCCATTATCGGGATTTATTATTTCAATTCTGCGGAAAAACTGATGGCTGAAATTAATTATATCATGGATAATGATATCAAAGTAAGTGGAGAATATCAGTTGACAACTGCCTTGGAAAACCTTCGTCAAAAAGATGCTAAATTTTCTTTAGGAAAAGTAGATGACTGGATGGATTGCGGAAATAAAAACGCAACTGTAGAAACCAATGGTAAGATTCTGGAATATGAGAAAAATCTTTTTACACAATATCCTGAATCTGCAATTATTCAAAATTCTTTGATCATTCAGCCTTGTTACATAGGTGAAGGGGTGGAAATTTCAAATTCCAAGATCGGACCGTATGTTTCTTTGGGTAAAGGAACAAAGGTAATTAACTCGAATATTGATAATTCTTTGATTCAGGAGAAAACAGTGATTGATCACGGAAATCTTTCCAACTCAATGATCGGAAGTTCAGCGCAGTACTTTGGCGTAGCCAGGGAAATTTCTTTAGGAGATTTCTCTGTTCTGGATTTTTTGTCTAAATAAAACTAAAAATAAATGAATGCCTGAACCACACAATACTATTTTGTGTGGTTTGGCGTTAATATTGCAAAAAAATCATTGAATCTGAGTATAATTAAAGTTTTGAATCAGGTTAAAAAATATTTCTTATGAAAAAATGGACTCTATTACTCATTATACTATTGACGGTACTTTCGTGTAAGTCTAAAAAGGGATTGACTCAAAACTCGTCAGAGATCGACAGTACTCAGATATCAACAGATCAAAATAACCTGCCTAAAGACGCAAAGAATATTCAGGACAGACTTACTTTTTACGAGAAAATTTTCATTCATCCAAAATTTGAATCGGTAAAGATCAACAGTAAAATTACGGCAGACCAGTTGAGGGTAAGCCCGCTGGATGCAACCATTTACATAGAGAATGATAAAAAAATATGGTCAAATATCAGTTTTCTTTTATTTCCTGCTGCAAGAGCTTTGATAACGCCGGAAGGAATCAAGGCAATTGACAGATACAACAAAAATTATATTGATTCTGATTTTGATTATCTTAATAATCTTCTGAATGTTAATTTCATTGATTACAAAACTTTGGAAAAAATGCTGATGGGGCGCACTTTTATGCACATTACCAACAGCAATTCCAATATTGTAAAAAATTCTCTCGGCTATCAGCTTACTTCTATTGCCAATCAGAAAATAGTAACGAATGATGTCGTAAGAGAATATAAAATGGAAATGCAATATACAGATGATTTCAATTTAAATTGGGTCAAATTGAATGATGTGAAATCCAACGATGCGATTGAAATCGTATATGAAAACTGGGAGACCTTTCCAAACGAAGTAAAGCTCCCGAAAAATGTTAAAATAATTATAAAAGGATCAAAATCAAGTCAGATTTTACTGGAAAATACGAAATTTGAATTTTCCAGGATGGAGACACCTTATTCCGTTCCGGGCAGCTATAAGAAAATTGATATTAAATGATTAAAAGAATTAGCATTTTAATAGGCATTTTGACGTTCGGATTGCAGTTTGGTCAGCAAAATAAGGAACAATTGCAAAAGCAGAATGCAGATCTGAAAAAACAGATCGCCCAGATCAATTCAGAACTGGCAAAAACCAGAAATGAGTCAAAACTATCACTTTCATATCTTAATAATGTTAACCAGAAATTAGCACTTAGAGAAAAAGTTTACAATAATACACAAAAAGAAAAAAGATTCATTGAAGATGAAATTTATCTTCGTCAGCTAGAAATAAACAGACAAAACCGGGAGCTGGCTGTTTTAAGAAAAAATTATGCTCAGGTTTTGGTAAATGCTTACAAAAACAAAGGTGTACAAAATAAAGTTACCTTTATTCTTTCATCAAAAAGTCTGGGAGAAGCACTCAGAAGGGTACAATATTTAAAGGAATATTCTGAGTATCAGGATAAAAAAGCGGCAGAAATTACCACCGCAGCACAAGAACTGAAAAAGTCTGTTGAGCAGAAGAAGAAATCTGCGGCAGAGAAAGAAGTTTTACTGGTTAATCAACAAAAAGATCTCACAACGATCAATGTTGAAAGACAACAGAAAGAGCAATTGGTGAATGAGTTCAAGAAAAATGAAAGTAAGCTTACCGCCGAGCTGAAGCAGAAGCAGGCTCAGTCTAAAGCGCTGGAAGGAAAAATAAGGTCAATTATTGCTGAAGAAATCAGAATTGCAAAAGCTGAAGAAGAAAACCGAAAGAAGGCTGAAGCAGAAAAGATACGTTTGGCAAAGCTTGCCGCAGAGCGTGAAAAGGCAAGAATTGATGCGGAAAATAGAGCAAAAGCGGAAGCATTAGAAAGAGAAAGAAAAATTGCTGAGGCAGAAGCAAAAAAAGCAGCTGATTTGGCCGCCAAAAGAGCGGAAGAAGAAAGAAGAAGAAATGAAGATGCGGCAAGAAATGAAGCTACAGCTAAAGATGAGGCCAGAAAACTGGCAGCCAAAAAAGCATCAGATGAAGCGGCACTGAAGGCGAAAGAAGCCAATGATAAGCTGATTGCGGCTAAAGCTGCGGAATCTGATCTGGAGAAGAAAAAAGATGCCGAGAAAAAAGCAGCAGAAACAAAAGCCATGACCAATTTTGGGGTGTCTACTGCTGCCGGAAATAATTTTGCTGCCAACAAAGGAAGAATTGCAATGCCGGTTTCGGGAACAATTACCCACAGATTCGGAAGACAGCAACACCCTGTTTTCAAATCTATCTGGGAAGAAAATAACGGGATTAAGATAGCCGTTTCAAAAGGAACTTCTGCAAGGGCTGTTTTTCCCGGAACAGTAGCTCAGGTCATTCCTTCTGCTGATGGTACAAAGACGGTAATGATAAAACATGGTGATTATTTTACGATTTACTCAAATTTAAAAGACAATACTGTGTCCAAAAATCAGCAGGTTTCTGCAGGAACCGTTGTGGGAACTGTAGCTGAAGATTTTGACGGTACGTATACTTTAGATTTCCAGATTTGGAACGGAAATAATGCAGTAGATCCATTAGGTTGGGTTACATATTAAAAAAAGATTAACTTTGTAAAAAATATAGCGATGCATACATTAACAATATTAGCTTTATCTTGGCAGCATATTCTTATTGTTGCGGTACTATTACTGATTCTTTTCGGAGGAAAAAAAATTCCGGAAATGATGAGAGGAATGGGATCCGGGATCAAAGAATTTAAAGATGCAATAAAAGAGGACGAAAAGCCGGAATCAAAAACGGAAAATACCTCTTCGAGTAGTACAACAAACAGTAATTAAAATTCTTTTATTAAATGAATTTTTCGGATACTGCCTGGAAAGTCTTCAATCAATCAGTTGAAGACTATCATGTTTTAGACAATATAGAAACACTAATAAATAATCCTTTTCCGGAAGGGAGTTTGGAACGGATTTTGTATGCTAAAAACTGGATTGATACCGTTCAGTGGCATTTAGAAGATATTATCAGAGATGAGAATATCAATCCCGTGGAAGCACTTCAGCTAAAGAGAATGATTGATGCTTCCAATCAGAAAAGAACAGATTTGGTAGAGTTTATAGATGGTTGGTTCTTGGATCATTATAAAAATGTAAATCCTAAAAAGGATGCCAAAATCAATACAGAAACGCCTGCGTGGGCTGTTGACAGGTTATCTATTTTGTCGCTTAAGGTGTTTCATATGGCTCTGGAAGCAAACCGGGAAACTGCAAGTGAAGAGCATAGGATAAAATGTCAGGAAAAGCTGGATGTTTTGCTTTCTCAAAAAGAAGACTTGTCAGTTTCAATAGATCAGCTGCTGAAAGATATAGAAAACGGTGATGTTAAGATGAAGGTGTACAAACAGATGAAAATGTACAATGATGAAAGTCTTAACCCAATCCTTTATCAAAAGGAGCAAAAATGAAAAGACTTTTTATTGTCGGAATAGTTTCAGTATTTATTACCTCATGTGCCACCGAAAAGCTCAATCTTTCACCTCTTTCGGATAGCGCAGCAGGAAGTAATTCGGAAGACTCTAGAGGAGTAGGGATTAATATTACTGAAAATATAAATGCTTCTGAAATTACCAATCTTATTTCTTCATTCCCCAGATTTTCCAATTCAGCCTTAAACGAAGAGGTTACAGTGTTGAAATATACACTGCAGAACTATCTGTATGCTGTGGAATCTGGAAATGTTTCTGGAAAGAGTAAGGCAGTAAAAAACTTAGAAAAATCTTATAAAAGCATTCAAAAGCTAAGAAGATTCCTTAAAAAAGATGATGACGAGGTATTGAACCGGTACTTGGTAAGACTTAAAACCAATATCTCTGTTATCGAAGATTCTGTAAACGGAAAAAAATAAACACAATTATATTCAATGATCAAAATTCAGGCGGAAGCTAATGTTCCTACGGAGCACGGTAATTTCCGGATGATAGCCTTTTCGGAAGATGAAAATGACTGGATGCCTCACTTGGCAATAGTTTCCGAAACTACAGATTTTTCAAAGCCCGTTAATGTTCGTTTTCATTCGGAATGCATTACAGGAGAAGTTTTTCATTCAAAAAAATGCGAATGTGGTCAACAGCTTGATTCAGCAATGAAATTTATGCATGAAAATGGCGGCGTGATCATCTACCTTCGTCAGGAAGGTCGGAATATCGGAATTATCAACAAACTCAAGGCGTATTCGCTACAGGAAAAAGGATTAGATACAGTACAGGCAAATCTTAAATTGGGACTTCCTGCTGATGACCGAAACTTTGAAATTGCTATTGAAATTCTCAATCAGCTTAATATTAAAGATGTCAATCTTTTAACCAATAATCCTGAAAAAGTGAAGTTTGTGGAAGAGAGTAACATTCATCTCAATTCAAGAATTCCTCTTCAGATTCCGGCAAACGATATAAGCCGGGGCTATCTGCAAACGAAGAAAACCTTTTTCGGACACTTTTTAGATGACTGAAACTTACTAAAGCTCCAAATTACATAGTAATCTGGAGCTTTTTATTATTACGGGTCTATTTACCTTTATAAAATAATAAAGTATGCATCATAATTTTTATATTTTTAAACCAATTAGATAAATTACTAAAATCGTTTAAATTTTAATGAAAACGCTCCTCATATTTTTAATTTTAACTTTAGTTTCATGTGAAAAACTTTCGCATGATGAAATTAAAATCTATCCTGTAATCAATAAAAAAGACTCTCTGCTTATCTTAACAATTAAGAATGATACAGATTCTGACGTAATGATTGAATTTCCTGCTTTAGATAACTTTCATTATAAGGACGAATTTGAGGCGAGTACGCCGGAGGTACTGTATATTCAACAATCTGTTGAAGGTTTAGATGACGAAAACGATCTGCTGATTTATAAAAATAATCATTGCAAAACAGTATCGAAGGTAATGAATTCAAATTCCATTATCATTCCTAAGTTCATTAAAAAAAATAGTGAAAAAAAATATTACCTTAAAATAAACCGATATAGAAAAGGTGAAACTATGGTTTTCAGTGATGTCGGCTTTGATGAGCTAAATATACCTTACAAGAAAGAACCAATGCTCAATAATATTAAAACCTATAGCTGTTCCGGATATAAATATTTTACAGGTAAGTTTTCTTTTTATCCGAATAAAATTGTTTTAGAATAAAAAGAATATTTAAAATATTAAAAGCTCCGGATAATTTATTCATCCGGAGCTTTTTATTATAAAAATTTGAAAAGATTCTTAATTGAGCTTTGTTTTGATAACATTAGAGTCATTAATGTTATAAAATTTTATTACCGCATTATAATCATTATGGTCTACAGGGTTTGAAGTTTTACCAGCAATGCCTGGAATCAACACAATTCTAAATGTCTGATTCATAAGAAAACTTGATCTTTCAGCACTGGTCATTTGAGTTGCCTGATCAAAATTTGCTTCTGTTCTAATTTCTACATCTACCGTAGTAAAATCAAAATTATAATCTAATTCTCTGTTTGCTGGGAAAGCAATATTATCATCCAAATAGTATGTCTTAGGAATTAATTGCCATATGGGATTATTAGCTGCACCTACATTTCTATAAACTAAAACAACTGTTGTGTTGGATATACTAAGTCCTTGGGTGAGTCTGTAGCCGTTAGATGAACTAAATGTTCCGGTAACATCCTTTACTTGAGCATACACTGTATTGTCAACAACTGCAACCTCATCGTTATTATCGCAGCTTACAGCAAAGGTGCTTAATAAAGCTAAAGCGAAAATGGAAAATAGTTTTTTCATTTAAAAAGTTTTATACTGACTAAGCAAGATCAAAACATATACCAAAAATTATAAAAACATTAGTACTGATCTTTTTTTTAGTTGTATTTTTGTTCATATTCAAAATCTCATGAGGAAATTTGTTTTTAGCTGCCTTTCGGTGATGATCATTTTTACTTCAACGGTATCAGCTCAATATCAGCCTAAAAACCTGTCTAAAGCAGATTTGAGAAAAGCTCAGGATTGGGTAAACCAAACCTATAACAGCCTTTCACAGGAAGAAAAGCTTGGGCAGCTTTTTATTGTTGCTTTATATACCAATAAAGGTGATGATCATATCAATCAGGTAAGAAATATTGTTCATCGCGACAAAATTGGAGGTTTAATTTTAATGCAGGATGATGCCGCGATGGAAATTAATTTGGTGAATGAATTTCAGCAAAAATCAAAAGTTCCGCTCATGATCGGAATGGATGCCGAATGGGGACTTTATCAAAGGATTGCAAAAGCGCATAAATTTCCATGGGCAATGACTTTAGGAGCGATTCAGGACAAAGAGCTGATCTACGAAATGGCAGCCAAAATTGCAGAAGATTGTAAAAGAATGGGCATCAACTGGGATTTTGCTCCTGTTGTAGATGTAAATACCAATCCGAATAATCCTATTATCGGAAACCGAAGTTTCGGATCGGAAGTCTCCAATGTTACCAAATCTGCGCTATCTTATGCCAATGGTTTACAGGATCATCATATTCTTGCTGCTATCAAACATTTCCCGGGACATGGCGATACCAGCACAGATTCTCATCTGGATCTGCCTGTAGTTTCTCATGATCTCGACAGATTAAACAAAGTAGAGCTGGCTCCATTTAAATCATTGATGAATAAAGGAATCGGGGGTGTCATGGTGGCTCATTTGTATGTTCCGAGTCTGGAACCTGAAAAAGGTATCCCGGCTTCTACCTCTAAAAATATTATTACAGGATTATTAAAGGAAAAACTGAACTATAAAGGTTTGATCATCACCGATGCGCTTAATATGGGTGCTGTAGCTAATAAATATAAGCCGGGAGAATTAGATGCTCTGGCATTTAAAGCAGGCAACGATATTATGCTGTTTTCCCAGGGTGTCGCAGAAGGCAAAAAACTCATTCAGAAAGCGATTGATAATGGAGAGATCTCTCAGAATAGAGTAGAGGAAAGTGTGAAAAAGATATTGCTCACCAAATATTTTTTAGGATTAAATGAATATATACCAAGAAATCCTGCAAATATCAACTATGATCTTAATAACGATTCCCACAGAAAGTTGGTTCAGAATCTTTATGCAAATGCTTTAACTTTATTAAAAGACGAAAAGAAACTGCTTCCTTTAAAGCCTGAAAATACTTACTATTACATTCCATTGGAAGAGGCTCCATATCAGACTTTTGCGGACAGAATAAATATACATTCAAATATTATTCTGAAAAAAGCTTCAGAAATAGCTTCCATTCCTGCAAATTCTACGGTAATTGTTGGTTTTCACAAAGATAATTCCACGGCATATAAACCCTATAAAATCTCAGCAGAATCTAAAAAACTGTTAGCACAGTTGGAGAAAAATCAAAATGTGATTTTAAATGTGTTTGGAAGTGCGTATGCTTTGAAAGACATTAATCTTTCTAAAACGTCTACGGTTCTCGTTTCATACGAAAATAATGAAGATTCTATGAACGCAACAGCCGATGCACTTAATGGCAAAACAAAAATATCAGGAAGGCTTCCTGTTTTGGTTAATGACAGCTTAAGAGCTGGAATGGGAATGGATTTAAAATCCTGTTCAAAATAAATAATAAAAAGAAAAATGAAAATAGGAATACTTTGCTACCCGACTTACGGCGGAAGCGGAATTGTAGCCACAGAACTCGGGATGTCTCTTGCCAAAAAAGGATACGAGGTGCACTTTATCAGTTCGGCACTTCCGGCAAGATTAGATATTACCAATCCTAATATTTTTTTTCATAAAGTAAATGTACAGACATATCCGCTTTTTCAGTATCAGCCTTATGACATTGCGCTGAGCTCCATGATTTACCGTGTTGTGAATCTTTATAAGCTGGATCTTCTTCATGCACACTATGCAATTCCTTATGCGTATGCTGCTTTCACTGCAAAGCAAATGCTGAAAGAAGATGGAAATGATATTCCTCTGGTAACGACACTTCACGGAACAGATATAACTTTGGTAGGACAGCACCCAAGTTATAAACATGCGGTGGAATTTTCTATCAATCAATCGGATGCTATTACATCAGTTTCTGAAAGTCTTAAAAAAGATACGCTGCAGTTTTTTAATATTAAAAAAGAAATTCAGGTCATCACCAATTTTATAGATAATTCTGAATTTAATGTAATTAATGAATGTCAGCGAACCCAATTTGCTGGTCCGGATGAAAAAATCCTGATCCATGTTTCCAATCTCCGCCCGGTAAAGAGGGTAGAAGAAGTTCTCAATATTTTTAAAAATGTTGAAAAGAAAGTTAAGTCTAAACTGATTATCATTGGTGAAGGTCCTGAAATGGAAAAAGTAAACCAGTTTCTGGAAGAAAACCCGTATTTGATTTCAAAAATCAGGCTTTTAGGAAAAGTCAATGATCTG
>VFQP010000669.1_pt1 | contig 58445 bp, 97 predicted proteins | sample 3512351 | NCBI WGS metagenome assembly VFQP01 (sample SAMN10412372, study PRJNA504923) | tailings metagenome | isolation source: Relicate 1 Philex TSF1 revegetated site | place: Philippines: Tuba, Benguet | collected 2017-08-29 | reverse complement strand
TGTGTGTGTGTGTGTGTGTGTGTGTGTGTGTGTGTGTGTGTGTGTGTGTGTGTTATATTCCCCCCCTCCACACCCACATATGCACCCACCCACATTCACCCACCCACATCCCCCCACCCGCACACACACACACGCCACCCCCCCCCTCCTAGGTCTCTTTGAGCATGGTGATGCCTACCAGCTGCACCTGCGCCCCATGAGGCAAACACCCACAGCCACAAGCCTCAATGCACCTGAGCCAGTCACACCTTGGCCTACTGTGGGGCAGTCGGGGATGGGGGTGAATAGCTTTTTAGCATCACTGGGAACCACTGTGGTATGATTGGTGGTGGGTGTGGTATGATTGGTGGTGGGTGTGGTATGATTGGTGGTGGGTGTGGTATGATTGGTGGTGGGTGTGGTATGATTGGTGGTGGGTGTGGTATGATTGGTGGTGGGTGTGGTATGATTGGTGGTGGGTGTGGTGAGGTGGGGTGGGTGTGGTGTTGCAGGGGAGTGGTGTTGTGTAGGTTGGGTATTGGTATACGACACACACCATATCATGTAGACACACACACACACAGGAAGCAACACCAGCAGTGGTACGTGTAGAGGAACCCAACAGCGCAGTGGATGAGTCGGTGGATGAGGTGCAACGCAGGGACCCGTATGCTCGGTGGGTGGACCCCAACTCCGAGTGGTGCTTTGTGGATGTGCATCGTACCTACCCATGGGTGACGCTGTGGGAACGACCACCTGCGGATTCATACATTATATATGAGATGCATGTATGTGTATGGTGCTGTGTGAGGGGGGAAAAGGGGTGTGTGTGTGATATGATTGGTGTGCACCTCCTACACATACACACCATCATACACTGTCAATACTTGATGCATGCCACACACCCTCTCCCACTGCCCAACCATTACCCACCCCCCACCCGCCCACCCCCCCCATCCACACAGATTGGCTCCTACACACCAGAGGGCACATTTGCTGCAGCAGAAGCACAACTTGACCACATAGCAGATATGGGTTTCAGTGCTATACAACTCCTCCCAGTCAATGAATCCACTGACAAATGGGGGTACTCACCCAAAAACCTCATGGCACCCCATCCTGCGTATGGTACACCTGATCAATTTCGTGCGTTTGTGGATGCGGCACATGATAGGGGACTGGCTGTGTTGGTGGACTTGACACTGCATCATGGGGGGGCACCAGGTGAGGGCGCTGTTTGTTTGGTGTGAGGGTGTTGTTTGTTTGGTGTGAGGGTGTTGTGGGGGGTGAATTATGGGGGTTTGCGTTGTCGTGGTGTGTGCCAGGGTGTGATGGTGTGATGCTTTTGGTGTACTGCGGTGTTGCATGATGATTCGTTGTGTGTGCATCATTGGTTGTGTGAAATCAACACATCAGCAACGTCCACACAATTTCTCTATCACGCACACCATCAACCACACAGAAAACATCTTGTGGAATTTTGATGGCTGGCACAAGGAAGAAAACGGTGGTATCTATCACGAAAACGCAATAGACTGCCCTGGTGGCCGCAAGTGGGCATTCTGGAAGGGGGAGGTGTACGACATGCTTGCTGAATCATGTGCAGTGTGGATTCGTGACTACAAGTGTGATGGGTTGCGTATTGATGCTGCGTTGGAGGTGCCCACAGAGGTGTTGCAGCGTATGACACATAGTCTAAGAGAGACGTATGCTAATGTGCTACTGACTGCGAGCACTGGCTCTGAGGATCCCTGGGTAGGTTGTGTGGTGTGGGTGGGTGGTGGGTGGGTTGTGGTGTGTATGGGTTGTGGTGTGTATGGGTTGTGGTGTGTTTTTGTTGTGGTGTGTTTGTGTTGTATTGTGCATGTACAAGTATTGGTGCTTAATGTGTGCGTTATTCTATGCTACACCACACACCTCATACCCACTCCCATCCCTTGCTTGTGCAACACCCCCTCCCCCTTAGGTGCTGCATGAACATGGTTTTGATGCACTATGGTGTGCCAGTGGTTTCTTTGATGTCGTCCGCCAGCACCGTGCACTGGGACGCAACCCCCCCAATGGTCAACCCATGTGGGATACGGGGGCACTGAAATCTGCCCTGGGCATTCATGAGGGGTTTAGTAAACCCACACAGATGGTCAAGTATTTATTGGGGAGCCATGATCAGGTAGGGTGATGGTGTGGTTCTTGTTGGTGGTGTATGATAGTGGTGATGGTGTGTGGTGATGGTGATGATGTATGATGGTGGTGATGGTGATGGTGTATGCTGGTGATGGTGTGCAAGGGCATGTCTGTCAACATGATTGACACATGATACACAGCGAGTCCATACGCATGTATACACACCAAATGCCCACCTATACACCCATACACACACTTCCACCCAACACCCTCTTCTCAGATTGGTTGTCAAAACAGTGGTGGCTTTTATGAAGACTTTAGAGACATTGGTGGTCAAAAACGTTACCCTGTAGAAATGATGGCGGGGGGGAGAGGGGATCCACACAACCTGTCTGCACAACGTGCATGGTATGGTGTTGGGTGGTGTGTGGTGTTGATGTGTATCATGCATATGGACACGTTGCAACACAAGATATATATGATATAGAAATGATTTGCGCCCCAATGCTCATGCACACAACACACATCTCTCCATACCACCAATCCACCCATGCATCGTATCTCCCCCTTCCCTTCCCACAATCCACCCACGCATCACATCCCCCTCCAAAAACCACACCCAGGTATGCTGGCATGGTGGGTGGTGGTGGTCTCCCCCTCTTGTTCCAGGGGTGTGAGGTTGTACAGACTGGTTGGTGGGACAATGATGGTCATCATGGCATGCAGTGGCAATTGGGTGAAGATGACACTGGGAAAGCAATGATCAAGGCTGTGGGGGATATCAATGCTGTGCGGTGTGAAAATGCAGCATTGCGCAGTGGCTGGTATGTGTGGTGATTTTGAAAAATGATAATGCTCTCGAACAATGATGGTGCTCTTCATGACATCCACTTGTGTTGAATGATAATTCATAAAACTTCACATAAAACCCCACAAACAGGTTCAACATCCTCCACGAAGACCCTGTCAACGGTGTGATTGCCTTTGAGCGATGCCTGGATGGACACCCCCGCATGGTGGTGGTGGTCAATGCAGGCAAGGGGGAGTGGAGTGGTGGGGAATATGGTGTATGGGTGGGTGGTGGTCAGTTTGAGGAGGTCATGTGCACCCAAGACATGCAGTATAGCCAAGATTTCAAGACAGTCAACAACTTTTCCCGGGGACGATTGCGTGCTGGGGATGATGGGCGGTTGTACTTGAACTTGCCGGGAACGTGTACATTGATGTTGAGACAGGTGCCTGAGGGGGCGCCTGAGAATACACTGCCACCTGCAGCCACACCCACCATTCCTCATCATATACGGTCAATCAATCCCAATGCGAGTATGATCCCTGCAACACCCTCGGGGGGGGCGTTTGATTGAGATTTGTGTACACTTTTCATCATAAGAGGTGCCCGTCTCGAGAACGATTGCGATTGGGAAGCATGTTCTGTGTACACACTAGTAGTGTTTTCATTTTACCGCGTTGAGAGTTTTTCATGTTGATGCAACCTACAAGTAACTCACGCAGAGACATATCATCAAGGGCATAGTACAGTGGTATGAAAAGCAGTTAACATATCGCAAAAAAATGGTACACACACCCTCTCTCTTACAACTTTGCCTGCTTCCCTTTCACCCCCCCAAGTTTATCCAGGTAGCCCTTGATGGCCCCCCGCACAGGGGCACTCTCCAACATAGCCCATGCCCCCACCGCCTCCTCCACACAAAACGCTTCCCATTCTGCACAAAAGTCTCCTCGTAAATTCATTTTTGTCAGTGCACGTGCCCCTGAAGGTACACGCAGCAGTGTAGCCATCACCGCCTCTGCCCTGGCCAACAGGGCATCCCCATTGCCATCCACCACATCATCCACCAACCCAACACGCTGCGCCTCAATTGGAGAAAGCATGGTGCCTCGTTGCAACACCTTGTCTGCTGTGCCCAACCCAGTCACACGTGACATGAGCAAACCCCAGTACTTGGGTACAGGGATGCCAAGAAGCACCTCGTTCAGGCCGATGGCGCCCTTGCTGGTCATCACACGATGGTCGCAACACAGGGATAGACAGCATCCACCTGCTGGGCATGCACCACGAATGGCAGCAATGGTGGCAAGGCGGGAGCAGTGCAGGCGGGCGAGAAACACGTTGCTGACACGCCAAAACGTAGCATAGCGTGACGATGACGTGGCAGGTGCATACAGCTCCATGATGTCGTTACCTGTGGAGTGGGTGGAATGTGTGTGGGTGTGTAGTTTGGGTTCAGCTGTTTGGGGTTGTACACTCACCTGCTGTAAAGACGTCCCGTTTCAGGCCACTGGTGAAGATGATGCCGTCCATCGTCCTGTCAGCCTCCAAGTCGTCCAAAATGCTCGTCAATTGCTCCCAAAACTGCAGGTTCATTGTGTTGACAGGTTCACGCTGCAGGGTGATTATTGCATATCGCTGTTTCTTGACTACATGGATCCAATCACGCTGCTGCGCCATCGTATATGTGTTTTCCTTTTTGATGTCGGGAGCTGTTGTGCTTGAATATGGTGCATGCAATGGTGAAAAAGAGCGTAAAGGGGGGGGGAGTATTGAGGAAGTGAAACGAGTATTGCTGCATTGTTTACGTATGTGTAAACCACCACTTTGAATAGAGTGAGGATAAAGGTCACAAAGCAACACACAAGATGGTAAGCAGAAGTCATAAGCAGACGTTTGTATGTGGACGCCGCATGTCACAACCATCAATGACACATTCCTTACTTCACAGGCAAAGAAACGGCTGTCTAAAAACCTCAATAGACATGAGGTATCGTGCAGCGTGCAAATGATATTCAACTCAGCGCCAAGTTGCAACCAACCCACCATCCCTCACAGGCGCCAGCACCACAAGCAGATGCGCCCGTGCCAAGTCGCCTGCAGCGCAAAATCACCAAGAAGGCCAAGTTTCTCACCAGAGTAGCAGAGAGCAAATCGAGTGCGCTCACCAGTGTGCGTGCACGGATACAGAAAAAGGGCGGGCACCGACCACGAGCACTGTCTATGGACGAGTTGGCCAAGAGCCTGCATGATGTGGATGCAACCGCTGCATTGCATAGCACAAAGCAGCAGGGTGCGCTGCAGCACATGAGTGGCCACAGCCGTGGGGTCAACCGCAGACGAGCCAAAACACTGTATGTTTTCAGGGGTTGTGTGTGTTGCTCACCAAAGACAACAACATTCACGTTCTTGCCCCTATATAATATACAGCTTGACGGAGACGTCACGATTGCATACGGTGTTGCAGCACCCTCAATACCAAGCCGACCCCTTTGCAGCTGTTGCCAGCCACCTGGATGCTACCCTGCCCCCAGCACCCACCCCACCACCAAAGCAGAAGAAGGATCCAGCACAAGCCAAGCGTGACAAGCGGCGGCGACGGAAGCTGCGGGCACAGATGCAGGAGTGATGGTGGTTGGTGAAAAGGCAAAATGTTTGCTTTATAAACACCCCCAACGTAGTTCACCAATTTTAATTCACTATTCACTATTAACGATTCATCATAATCCACACTTTGGAGCTCGTGTGTAACTCTTGCCTACCAACTCTTGTCAAATCTTGTTGTGGGCCCCGTAGCATCCCCCCTCGCGCGTAGACCTCTTTGGCTCCTCGTTTTACCACAAACACACCACAATGTCAGCTTTCACACGAACGTTGAATAAAGTAAAAGACAAGGTGAGCGTCGAAGCTGGGGTTGAATTACCATGCACAATCTACACCAACTTCGAACACGTCGAATGCCAGTTTGATACTGCGCAATCGTTTTGTGAGAATATGATGCTTACAGTACAGTCCCTCGTACCTGGCGTTCATAATTTTTCTCTCCCGGGCCCATGGCTCCCATCCATACAGGTGTCCCGCAACGACAAAGAGGCATCCACCTCGTTCCCCCAGCGCACCAGCAGCTACATGAATGAAGAGGCATCCTTTGATGACAATTACCGTGCACCCAACAAGTCCCAAAAGCTCACTTCGACGTTGTCGCGGGTATGTGTTTAGGCTGCAGCTATGTGTTTAGGCAGCAGCCGCGTATTTTGACAACATCATGTGCTTGTGGTTCATTGCAAACCACAATGGACACCCTGTGCGTGTGATACATATGAACACCACTCCCCATACATACTCACAGGGTTTGACGTCTGCCAAGTATGCAACAGTGCGTTCTGCCAAGGGCATCAAAATTGGCCTCCAAGAAGGCACAGACAAGGTCAGTGGTGCCATCAACAATACAGCGTCCAAGCTGAAAAAGACCAAGTCGACTGATGGCAACTCACAATCTATGCGCGCGGTCCCTGTGGTGTAGCACAAAGGAGAAATGATGATCCTATGAGAGACCCACCAAACTCATCTTTTATTGCACTGTGTATTATAAAGGTAACAAAGAGGGCATCCCTTAGAAAACCAACCTAAAAGAACCAGTGGCAGACACTGCGACCACAGCGCCCTCTACAAAGTCCTGGTTTGTTCTCCTGCTGTTTTTCCTGTATCAACACGCCCTAGACACAATCACAATTATACTAACAACACTACCAGGTGCACTCCAGTGTCACGACACAAGCTCAGAAACACACAGCTCAAGTCTCTAGAACAACACCATGCAAACTTCGATGCATACCAAGCTGGGTGTGCAAACCCGTGGGGGAACTGCCAGCCTCAATGGCGTTGGTGCCCGCAGTGGTACACCTTTGTTTGCACAGCGTTTGCACCTCCGAGTGCGCAGTCACAGCGGCCGGCATGCTGTAAACGTGCGAGCTGAAAAGGTGCGTTTTTGTTGCAAAGTCTTTCACATGCATGTGTGTTGGATGACTCATTTGCAAGGAATTGGTGAAAGCAGCACGCATGCACTGCTCGTTGAGGTTGTGGATGCTTCATTTGTTTCGCGATGGTCTCTGTGCGCACGCCGTTTTTGCGTGTGGCTGATGCAGTGCTTGTCAACAAGCACCACTATGCACAACATCATCATAATGACTGTGCACCCCGATCCTTCTCAGGTGATCGGCATTGACTTGGGTACCACCAACTCTGCTGCAGCTGCTATGGAGGGTGGCAAGCCCACCATTGTTCCCAACGCAGAAGGTGGCCGTACCACTCCCTCGGTGGTGGCCTACACCAAAAATGGTGACCGCCTGGTGGGCCAGATTGCCAAGCGTCAGGCTGTAGTCAACCCTGAAAACACATTCTACTCTGTCAAGCGTTTCATTGGGCGCAAGATGAACGAGGTGCAGGACGAGAGCAAGCAGGTGCCATACAAGGTATATTTTTTCGGGGGATGTTTTGCGGTGGATCGGATGTGTAGGTTGTGCCTATGGTGAGGTTGTGCATATGTGCATAAGACCAACCCAGTTCCACACCATCCACCACCACCCAAATAAAACAGGTTGTAGAGGGCAGCACGGGCAACGTCAAGGTCGTGTGCCCCAACGCCGGCAAGGACTTTGCACCCGAGGAGATTAGCGCCCAGGTGCTGCGGAAGCTGGTTGACGATGCAGCCAAGTTTCTCGGCGACAAGGTGGACAAGGCAGTCATCACTGTCCCTGCCTATTTCAACGACTCCCAGCGTCAGGCAACCAAGGATGCCGGCAAGATTGCAGGATTGGATGTGTTGCGCATCATCAACGAGCCCACTGCTGCATCCCTCGCATACGGATTGGACAAGAAGAAGAACGAAACCATCTTGGTCTTTGACTTGGGAGGTGGTACTTTCGATGTCTCTGTCCTGGAAGTGGGTGACGGCGTGTTTGAGGTGCTCTCCACCAGCGGCGACACCCATCTCGGTGGTGATGACTTTGACAAGCGCATTGTGGATTTCCTGGCAGAGGATTTCGAGAAGAACGAAGGCATCGACCTGCGCAAGGACCGACAGGCACTGCAGCGTCTGACTGAAGCAGCAGAAAAGGCCAAGATTGAATTGTCCGGAACCAGCAACACCCAGATTAACTTGCCATTCATCACCGCCACTGCTGATGGCCCCAAGCACATTGACACCTCGCTGACACGCACCAAGTTCGAGCAGCTGTGCTCTGATTTGTTGGACCGGTGCAAGATCCCTGTCAACCAGGCATTGAAGGATGCGAAATTGGAGATGAAGGACATCGATGAGGTGATCATGGTAGGTGGATCCACTCGCATCCCCGCGGTCTTGGAACTCGTTGAGAAGATTGTGGGCAAGTCTCCCAACTTGACCGTCAACCCAGATGAGGTGGTCGCCCTGGGTGCAGCTGTGCAGGGCGGTGTGTTGTCGGGTGAGGTGTCGGACATTGTGCTGCTGGATGTCACACCACTGTCGCTGGGCTTGGAGACCCTGGGTGGCGTGAGCACCGTGTTGATCCCCCGCAACACCACCCTGCCCACCAGCAAGAGCGAGATCTTTTCCACTGCAGCCGATGGCCAGACATCTGTGGAGATCAATGTGCTCCAGGGTGAGCGCCAGTTTGCCAAGGACAACAAGTCATTGGGTACCTTCCGCCTGGATGGTATCCCTCCTGCTCCTCGTGGTGTGCCCCAGGTTGAGGTGAAATTTGACATTGATGCCAATGGCATCTTGTCTGTGACCGCCACGGACAAGGGCACTGGGCGCAAGCAGGACATCAAGATCACTGGTGCATCCACACTGAGCAACGATGAGGTGGAAAAGATGGTACAGGATGCACAAAAGTTTGCAGAGGAGGACACCAAGAAGCGTGAGGCAGTGGATGTGAAGAACCAGGCAGACAGCATGGTGTACCAGTCGGAGAAGCAGCTCAAGGAGTTTGGGGACAAGGTGAGTTTGGGGGGTGTTGGTGGTAAGGGTGTTGTTGTACATACGTAGTGACGTAGTGTACATGTATTGTGCAGTACTTGCCCTCAGCTGCCCTATTCCCAAAACAAACAGGTGCCAGCAGACATCAAATCCAAGGTGGAGGCCAAAATTACCGCGCTCAAGGATGTCACAGCAGCAGATGATGTAGAAGGCATGAAAAAGGCCATGGAGGAGCTGCAGACTGAATTGATGGCTGTGGGGCAAGCAGTCTACTCACAAGGGGGTGCACCAGGTGCTGAGGGTGCCGCTCCAGGTGCTGGTGCTGCCCCTGGTGGGGAGGCGGGGAGCAGCGGCAAGGGCAAGGATGATGGCAATGTGGTGGATGCCGAGTTTACAGATAGCAAGTAGTAGAGGAATAGTTGTGAGAAGGAGGATGTTGCGGTGATTGACGGTGGTGTTGTTTTCAATTTTTTTGGGGTTGCAGAGTAATGGTGGTGGTGTGGATGATGCATGCTGCGCTCTATGTGGTGGGGGTGATTGTGCGTACACTGAGTGCTTTTGTTTGTTGATATACTGTGAATGCACCCCACCAACATCAGCATGTGTTTTTTGTGTTTGGTGTTTGTTTCACACACTGTTTTGTGTGGTTTTTCATGTGAACACAGCAAAACATAGGGGTGTAACATGGCAATTACATATACGATTGGTTTTCATCTTTGCTCTATCACTCTCCTCTCCCTGTTTCTCTCTCCTCTCTTTTCTTTCTTTCCTCTCTCTTTTCTCTCCCTCTCGTTCTTTCCTCCCTCCCTCTCTCCCTCTCTTTCTTTCCTCCCTCCCTCTCTCCCTCTCTTTCTTTCCTCCCTCCCTCTCTTTCTTTCCTCCCTCCCTCTCTCCCTCTCTTTCTTTCCTCTCTCCCTCTCTTTCTTTCCTCTCTCCCTCTCTTTCTTTCCTCTCTCCATCTCTCCCTCTCTCTCTGTCCTCTTTTCCCTCTCGATTTCCCTCTCTCTTTCCCCCTTTCTTTCCTCCTTTTTTGGTTCAATTTTATTTCTTTTTTTTCTTTTTTTCATATTCCGCAATTTAAAAAAAAAAAGGGAAAAGAGGAAATAAAAAGGGGGCAAAAAAACTATATTTACTATTGGCGGTCGTCCTTTCTTCGGTCCGTCGACAAGGCGTTTCTGCACATCCTGCACATCTTCCCACTCCACCCGTCCTCGTCCAAAATGTCTTCCTCTCCGACATGACAGTTCTTGCAAACTCGAGGTGGTCGGGGAACAGGGGGCAGGGTTTTGATGAACCCTGTCATAGTTAATTGCGTTGAGGCACAAATGACAGTAGTTGCCACAGAAACGGAGGAATTCTTGATGGGAAATCCCGCAATTGAGACACGCGCGGTCAAGACGGTATGGGGACGCTCCTCCCCCCCTTTTGCTTGGCGTTTATTGGCTGCTTGTTTGTTGAGGCATGAGCGACAATGCGACTTTCCTGGCGAAAATTGCATGACAGGCAGTATTTGTCCACACTCTCTCAAACAGGGCCGCTCTCCGCGCTCCAGCTGGCGTTGTCGGAATGATGCTTGATAAGAGGCTTTGACAGACGAGTAACATACCTTGCACAATGCACACCTATTGGAAAATATGTCATGTGGGAGAGTCTTGTTGCAACCAGGGCATTCCTGTGTGACAATGTGATGACAAATTGGAAGTGTGATGTTGATTCACAACAGTCAGCAGTACCAAACGGCCACCCTCGTCGCACTTGCATCGCCTCACCACCCCACAATAATCAAACCCCGGTCACACCCGAACAAGTCCAGCCAATTTGGCAGCCTCTTGCTCGTTCAGGAGGTGCACTTTCCTGCTTGTGCACTCAATACAAAGGACAGAGGTGCCCGATGCACTGCCCGCCACCAAGTAAAACAAGGACATGTCCTTTTCGCGCTCGCACCCGCTACACACCTTGCGGGGTGGTGTAAAAAGGGGGGGATGTGGTGGCAAACAAAGCAAGCACCTGACGCATGTGTCGATTCTGACCTTGCCGTCCAAATTGGTCGGCAAGAAGCATGCTGGGCTGCGCAAAAAGCTGCAAATATTGCAAGTCCACCACCCCTCGTCCATCTCCGCCCTCTGATTGCCCTCTCCCGCTCCGCCACACTGAGGTTGACCACCGCCACCACGTTGTCCACCGCCGCCACCACGTTGTCCACCACCACCACGTTGTCCACCACCCCCACCACGTTGTCCACCGCTGCCCTCAGGTTGACCACTGCCTCCACCCCTCTGCTGCCAATCACTGAATTGAGGGATATGCGAATGTTGGTGCCCGCCGTCCCCTCCCCCCCGTATGCCCCAAAGTAGGCACCCACCAAAAGGCTCAGCCACGATGGCGCAAAGCGATTCAAGGCTGCAAGGCCATCATCGCCCTTCCCCATCACTTCATGTACATTTCCCATGTTTGTGGATGAAGGACATGTCTGCTGAAAACAATGCAAAACCCCTCAGCGCAGCACACGGGGTGCCATCCCCATTCGTACGCGACCGTCTGGGTGCAACACCCCCCCTTGGGTTGCATCACGCACTTTTCTCCCTACCCCCGCCAGGGGTCCCTCTCTCGACCCACCCACTGTTTCATGGGGTTGTCTTTTCTTGTCACCTACTTTCCCCTGCTGCTGTGGCCATGGAAAGGTCATGTAGAGTAGCAGGCAGTTGAAAAACACAAGAAATAGTTGACATGGGTAGATGATGGCGGCAAGGATGGTGTCCCCTTTCAGCTCATCAAGGAGCAAATACAACACATAGGGGTACCTGTGTTGATGTTGTGTGAAAAGGGTGTTTTGCTTGTGTTGCCGAGTGTGGTTCACACACCATGTAGCAAAACACCAACAACCGTACATGAATAATCGAAAGAGAGGGTAGGTTGCCCAATACAACACATTGCACACTGGTTGCAGTGCTACAATAGGGAGAGAACGGCGACCAACAAGGAAAAACGTATTGAGCTCCACCATGCCATCCATGGCGCCATACACTCCAAAGCGATCAATGTATCGCAGTGCAACGAGTAGTAACACAGCGGTGAATACATGGTGTGTGAGTATGAGGGATGCTTTTGGTACACATGATGGTATTGCTGTAATCCATGCTGTGGGGGGGGGGGGGAACTGGTGGGTGTGTCTTTGTGGTGTTGCCGCCGAAACACCACCACCGCTGCAAAAATCACATACCAAAATCAATTACAATGTAAACAAGCATTGTCCACATGGGTATGCTGTGTGGTAGTATGTGAAAATACGCGGCTATGCACATCGACCCTACAAGCGGCAGGATGACCATGTTGGCATAGTCATGCACCACAACCTCTCTCCTAGGCATTTTGCTGCTGTAAATTAGACTAGGTGGTTGTAAACAGGTAGACTAGGCGACTGCGGTGATGAGGGTGGAAAAGAAAGCGAGCAATTGTGTGGCTGATCATCGAGTGTGGGAACTATCAACAGGACGTTGAAGTTGTGTGCTCATAGTTGTTACATATGGCTGGGCAATGCTCAGTGTCGATAATTTATATATATATATTGTGTCGTCTGTTCTTTTCGGTGGGTGTATATTCCAAACCCATTGCTGTGGAGCTCTCGTCATCAACCCTGCAGATCACTAAACCTCGCCTGCAGCCCCACTGAAAACCCATCTGCCTCATCCACACCCACCCCACGCTGCGCAGCAATCTGCCTAGCAAGCGCCTCGCCGCTCGCCATCGCAGCAGGCACAGCACCTTTTCCAATCACCCAGTCACCGCACACACCTAGGCGTTGGGTTGCACATGTTGATACATCAGCTCGTAGGCTTGTGCCCCCTTCACATACCCTTCACATACCTACACGTCCTATGCCATCCCATATACAAGGCACCTTGGGGCTATTGAGTGGCAATGCTGCCCCCCATAATTGCACCCTCGAGAATGCCACTGTCGGGAGGGACTCCACACCCAATGCCTCCTTCCATGCACCCAACATGTCTTGTGTGACCTGCACAGCAACCTCCTTTGGTACTGCTTCTTGTGGTACCTTGTTTGCTTTGCCGTATGCTGCTGTGCTGATCAACGTCCAACACTGGGGGGTGCTGGCTGTGTGTTGCAGGGATGTCAATTTGCTGTTGTTGCAGGCAGCCCATGCCAGTGTGTCACTGTGTACAATATTCATCCCATGTGGAGGCTGCTGTAAGCCTGCTGTTGCGTTGTTGCTGTGTGTACCTTGTGCATTTGCTTTTGTATCATCACCACCCCTCACCTTGGCCCCCACTGCATGTCCGTCTCCCCCCAATACTGCATGTCCCTCTATTACTAATTCCTCTGCAAAGGCAACCATCAACACCCATGATGCACTCAGCTTGAGTCGTTTCAGCTGCCCCAACACCTTTGAAATACACCCTGCACGTTGCACCAGTCTATTGGCACACTTGCCATTGTGTGCAATCACCACTGCATCATAGTCACCACGGGGGCGTCCCTTGGCACTCAGCTGCCATGCGGTGCTGTCATGGGTGACCTTCATGTCTGACACCCACATGGGGCGCTGAACGGTGGTCAGGCCTGGGGTGGGGTGGGGGGGGGAGGGTGCATTTGGTGGGTGCACACAGTGGTTTGTGTTGACAAGGAGATGGTTTGTGTGGGTGTACAAATACATGGTGTGATGGGTAGCAGCAACAAGCAAGCCAAGAATAAACAACACACTATATACACATCCACACTATATACACACACCACCTGTATCTATTGCCATTGCCGCCATGTAACTTGCCAATCCCCGCATACCACCAGGACACACAAGATGCTGTTTATTGTCATCCCCATGTCTACGTGTTGATATAAACGTGTGCTGTGCGGCGTCCAAGGTTGCAATGTCAGCATGCCATGGTACGAGCACATTGTCTTGTATGCATTGTTGCATGTACTGTAAGGATGGGGTGTTGGAGGATGAGGGTCTGGATGAGGGTTATAATGACGACAGGGAGGGTGTTTTACATCAGCATTTCCCACCCACACTACCCACCCACACCATCCACACCTTGGACACATCATTATTCTTCAATGAAATATACTGGGCTGCATGATCAAATGCCATATGCACACCAGGGGGCACTGCCATACCACCCCCAGTCATCAACGAACCATCTGCGGTGCTGCGTGTGGCTGCACGACCCCCAACACCATGCTCTCCAGTGTCAAACACAGTGTTGCGTATTCCCAATGCAGAAAGCTCTAGGGCACATGCCAAGCCAGCAATGCCTCCTCCTATGATGGCGATGTGGGGGTCAGAGGGAAAGGGGGTGGTGAACAGTGGTGGGCGAGGGCGCTGCTGGGGGGACCGGTGTGGGGGGCGGGGTGGAGTGGGTTTGGATGCGGTATTGTGGACATGCAATACTCCAAGGGGCATGGTTGAGGTTGTGTGAGGATGTGTGAGGATGGGAGTGATAGTGATGCCGTGCTGTATACGCTGATGTACGCAACCAATCTGCACTCAACGCCCCTGCAATATGTCTGCAGTATAGTTGAACGTGATGATGATGCAAATACGACTCTGTGGGCTGTTATGGGCGTGACAAAAACTCGAGTGAAACATTGACTGTGTTTCACAGGCTGTATTTTTTCACATACCGTTACGTCAGCACATGGAATACTACATGCAGATCTTGTTGAGGGTGTTGCATGATCATTCCTCGATCATCGTATTGTGTAATTGTTGTATATCACATATGGCATCATCTTGACACCACTTGCTAAAACCCACCCATCATGACAGCACTTCTCCCCGCCAAACATTCTCCACATCTACATACCTTACCCAATGTGCGATTGTCACAAAGACCACAAAGGCACCCTTTGATCGCACGCTGCACTGCCTCCCATCCACCCGCCCAACCGCCCCAACAGCCAGCAGCACCAGAACAGAGTAAGGAAGCTGCTCTGGAGGAGGCACTCAAACAGGCACAGGCAGCACTGCAAGTATGCTGGAACTGATGTGTGCGCATGGGATATTGTGTTTTCACATGCAGATGTCAACAAACCGTATCGTGTGGGCACCAGTATGTAGTACCATATACGCACGTTTCTGGTGTGCACACCACACACGCTGCCATCACACACAGGAAGCAGAGCGGGGTGTAGAGCTTGTAGATACATTGCCATCAGCAAGAGGTCCCAGCAGGGTGCGTGTTGGTTGTACATCATGGTGCACATCATGGTGCACATGCACACATGTCACCCATACCAACCCTACACATACGTGCTATATATTTTCCTACATGCTATTACACAGTTGAGCATGTATTGGCAAAAAGTGGCACCCTTTGTATTATCAGCAGCTGCCATTACCAGCATGACACTGGGTGCTGCATATGGATTTCACACACAACGACTGACTGGGTTTCTGGGGGCAGTGCTCTTGGGTGGGAGTGGGTGGCGCAGGGGGTCGCTGTCAGGATCAGGTTGGGTGTTTTGTTGTGCATGATGTGCATGATGTGCATGATGTGTGTGAACATCACAATTGAGGTACACATATCATCACACCCAATGGGTCAACCCCTCGACAACCCCATCCTATACCCACCATGTATATAACCTCCCCCCCCCACCCCCCCCCACACAGGTGCACTGGCAGCAGCACTTGTGGGTGCACTCACCATTGGCTATTCATTTCGTGGCGGCTGTGTATTACTGGCATTCTACTTGTCAAGCAGTAAGCTCACCAAGTACAAGGAGGAGGTCAAGGCGGTGGATGTGGAGTTTAAAGCGGGGGGGCAACGTGACTGGAAACAGGTGTGTTGGGGGGGTGTTTGTGTGCGTTTACACTGTGTGTTTATAGTGTGTGTATATAGTGTGTGTATATAGTGTGTGTATATAGCGTGTATATAGTGGGATTGTCTGCTACACACACATACATCCCTCTACATGCACAAAACAGACCCCCCACACATACATACACACGCTCCACCCCCACCCCCTGTCAAGGTATTATGCAATGCACTCATTCCTGCACTGTTGGCATTGTGGTATGGCACCTGCACACTGGGGAGGGACCTTGCCCTGGGGCTGGGAGTTGCATCATGCTCCCCGACACTGCTGACTGCACTTGCTGGTGGTTTTCTGGGTATGTGTGTGTTGGTGGTATTGTTGGTGGTATTGTTGGTGGTAGTGTTGTTGATGATGTACATTGATACACCCACACATATACATGCACCCCCCCACACATATACATACACCCACACATATACACCCACCCACACATATACATACACACCCACACACCATCCACCCACAAAACAGGCTACTACGCATGCTGCTGTGGTGACACCTGGGCATCAGAGCTAGGACAGCTGTCCCCCGACACACCCAGACTCATCACCTCCCTGCGACCAGTGCGCAAGGGCACCAATGGGGGTGTGTCATTCTTGGGTTTGGCAGCCAGCGTGGCGGGGGGGTTGTTTGTGGGATTGGTGTTTTATGGGGTGGGGGTGTGGAGCCCTAGTCAGCCGGCACGTGCAGTGGCGATGAAGCAATGGGTGCTGTTGCCATTGGGTAGGTTTTTTTGTGGATGGGTGTTGCGTGCACAGAGTAGTGTAGAATGTATAGACACCTGTATGTGAACTACTACATACACTTCATCAGCAGTATGACACTCATTCCCATACACTGTTCCAGCCCCCCCCATACACAACAGGTGCAGCAGCAGGCCTACTGGGAAGCATAGTAGACAGCCTCCTGGGTGCCACTGTGCAGTTTTCAGGGTTTGACCGAGTCAAACAGAAAGTAACTTCCCGCCCGGGTCCTACAGTGGTGCCTATAGCAGGATACCCACTTTTGGACAACAATGCAGTCAACTTGGTGTCTGCATGTCTGACTGCATTGTGGTGCTCCTTGGCCGCCGTGTTGATATTTGTGTGAGCGGGTTGTGATTCTTTGATGTGTGATTGATGGTGATGATGATACTCTGGTACACCCACACAAATACACTATGTGTGGTGTGTACCAATGCAACTACCACAATAATGCGCCTGCACAAGTTCTGTGCACCTCGTGTGTACAGCCGCAAGTACTGGGGAAAAGAAACATGAAAACTGTGGCACTTTGAACACAATTCTGGCATTGCCACTAGACTGCACACCATCCATACAGCAAATCCACACACAACTTTATTAGCTTCCATCATATGCCATCCCCCCCCTGAAAATAACGTGTTTCCCCAACGTCCACACAACACGTCTAGATACACACAACCACAACCCAATACATGGCAGCACCTCCAAACCAGCCACCATCGCGTCCTGATGGCTTGGACGATGACCAATTGGAGGAGATGGCTGGATTTTTCTCACTTCGCAAGCCCAAAAACGCAAAAGCAGGCCTTGCATCCGGATCCAAAAACTTTGTCAAGGGCGTTGTAGCAGGTGCAGTAAACTTGGTCGCAGCACCAGTGATTGGTGCCCAGCAAGAGGGACTCAAGGGGTTTGCCAAGGGCGTGGGTGCAGGTGTGTATAGGTATACTGATTGTGGATACGTTGAGATGCACAGGCTTGGTACACACGTTCCCGCAGGTGTGGTTGGGGCTGTGGTGCTTCCTGTCACGGGTGCCGCCACGGGTGTGGCACAGGTCGTGCGTGGCATAGCCAACCAACCAGAGGCAGCCAAGGCTCTCACCGAGGGCAAAATATGGGATCAAGTATGAGCTTGTGTATGGATGGGGTAGTTGATGGTTGTTTTGTGTGTGATTTTGTGAGGCACCAACAGCCATGATGTGTGTACCAAGACCACCCCTCCAATAGCACCAGTCCACCCCCTACACCAACAGGAACAACGGCAGTGGGTTGATCAGCCAACCAATGCAATAGTGGTAGATGATGTAGTGAATGAGCGTCTTCGTGAGCAGTGGCATCAGAAGCAACTGGACAGCAATCAACCCAGTGTTGATTATTATGTCATGTTGGGGGTGTCCAGGGAGGCCACCACTGATGAAGTGAAAAAGGCATATTATGTACTGGCACGCAAGTATGTGTTGTTTGTTGTGGTGTGCAATGTGGTGTGTTGTGCGGTTGCCCGATCATACCTTTGTCGATCAACAGTAGGTGTTGCATCGGTGTGTGTAACTGTGTGCATGATCACAAGCACATTAATTACCATCACTATCGTCACCAAAAACATCATCACAAACTCCGCCACTCCCAACATCACCACCCCCATCATATCATCATCATCACCCTCATCATCACAGGTATCACCCAGACAAGAATCCCGATGACCCATTAGCAAAGGAGAGGTTTCAAAAACTGGGAGAGGCATATCAAGTACTGGGCAACCCTGAATCAAGGGCACGGTATGTATTGTGTGTTGTTGTGACAAAAGTGTGTGGGTGTTGTAATGATGGCTGTGATGATGATGGTCTTGACATGTTTTACAGACACCATCATGTCACCCAACACCATTTGCCTTACAAACACCATCATGTCACCCACCATTACAGCTATGACAAATTTGGTAGTCAGGGCATGGATGTCAACTTTATGGATGGTGCAGAACTGTTTACCATGTTGTTTGGTAGTGATAGGTTTGCCCACTTGATTGGTGAGTTGATGATTACCATGGCTGCCAGGATAGGTGATGATGTGACTGCAGACAAGGTGTGGGGGGTCACTGGGGCGGTGTGGATGTGGGTGGGTGTAGTGCGAGGTGTGTATCTGCAGGGTTTTTACATGTGGGTTCCATACACACATACATCACATACGGACACACATACAACATCAGACATAACGTACATTACACACCACAAATCAAATACATCACACACAGGTCAAGCGCTTGCAGGATGCTCGTGTTGACCAGTTGACCATCAACCTTGTAGCTATACTCAAACGTTGGGTTGCTGGGGATCATGAGGGGTTTACGGTATGTAGTCCAATTCTGTCTGCATGCATGGGAGACACTGATTGTGTGGTTGTGCGGTTGTTGTGCATGGTTTATGCTGTTGGTGATCATCCACGCACAAGTACCTGCACATCCGCTGTCAACACGTTTCCCTCCCACCTGTCCTTCTTTCCTCATCTCCGTTCCCCCCCCCACAGGATGCAATGACAGCAGAGGCAGCAGAGATGGTGGAGGAGAGTTTTGGGAGGATTATATTGCACACTATAGGATGTATTTACACATTACAGTCAGCCATGTACTTGGGTAATTTCTTTGAGGCACAGGCAGCCAAAATGAGACAATCAGTATGTGTATTAGGGGGTTGTGAATTATGGGTTGTGTGTGCAGTGATGGTGGGTGTGGTTAGTTGCAGTGCTGTTGGTGTATGAGAGAATATGTATTTATACTCCACATATATTACTGTGTGCACATGTACTGCAGCCAGTCGTACATACATTATGTATGCCATGCACATAGATTCCCACGGGGGCACTCACACATAGATTCCCACACACAAGTACACACACAAACAATTACACAATCACAAACAAATACACACATAGGGTCAGGCAGTCAAATCACACTTGAATGCAGCCAACCTTGCAATAAAAGCAATGCAACGACAACAGCAAATGGAAAGCATGCAAAAGGAATTTGAACGGAAACAACAACAACAACAGGCAGCAACGAATGCGGTATGTAATGTATGTGACTATGCTGTGTATGTTCTGAATGTGTGAATGTTGTGTGTACATGTGTTTGCACACACAACCATACCTATGAACACAAAACCAACACAACAAAACCAGGGTGAAGCAGCAGCAGCACCAGGTGACACAGAGGATGGTGCGGCAGCCAGTAGCAGTGGAAAACCACTGAGTGCTGAAGAAGTGCAAGCACACATGGAACACATGCAGCGCATGGCGGTATGCGTGAGTGGTAGTGAATGCATACTTCACAGCACATGTTGCATTTCACCAATACCACACACCCCATCCCCACCCACACACCCCATCCCCTCACCCACAAGGCAATGGAGGAAGCAGCAGTGCCCCTCATGCTGGATGCCATGTGGGCAGCCAATGTGGTCGACATAGAAAATACACTCAAACGCGTATGCCGCAATGTCCTGCAAGACCCTAGTGCTGACAAGGATGTACGCAAGGCACGAGCAGCAGCGCTGAAAGAGTTGGGTCGCATTTTCACTGCAGCAGAACCCAAACAGGGTCCTGCCAACACCTCTCGAAACAAAGAGGCACGGGAGCACATTGAAGAGGCGCTGCGAAAGATGCAGGCCAAGCGGGAAGAGGAGGATGAGGCAATGTATGGAGGGGGTGCTGGAGGGCATGGGTGACAGGTTGCCCAATGATCGGTGTATGGGCGCCCAGTAAATTGATTGAATTTTTCTCGACATATATGATTGTGTATCACATATGGTATCGACTGATGATGTGATTGCTGCGCGTGTATGCAATGTGTTGAAAAGATGTGTGAAAAACGTATACATCCCCATGCACAACATTGCCACACATGCATGCTGCTGTTGCTGTTGCTAGTTCGCACAGCAAAATGCCATCCACCTGCAGTAACATCATCATGCAATTGCTCTGCCCAAACAAAAAGCAATGTGAGCGTGATGGGAATCCACATCACGGCAGAGGCGTCATTTTGCAGCGGTTTGTTCTTGCTTGCGTTGTTTGTTACCAGGTTTAGCATGCTAGGTACCACATCGATACCACGTCACCAGGCATGCGTCCATCTTCATGTGTACCTGCACCATGGGCACCTGCCGACGTGCCTCTCTGCACCATCGGCGATGACCTGGAGGTGTTGATGCCAGGTTTGTGGATGTATTGCTCTCATGCATCTGAAACCAACGCGCCTCTTACACGCAAGCTTGCACTGCAGGTCCTCCCCGGGAACCTCAACTATTCAAGACTGACCGAAAGTTTTGGGACTGGTTTGGCAAAAAGTTGGCATTGCAGTACCGAAACCACTCTTGCAAGTATGTCTAGTCTAGTATACATACATTTGTGCTACGTATATGCATATCACACAACAATGCATGGTATACACAGGTACATTGGCAACACCCACGACCGTCGTGCGCCCAGCACTGAAGACGTCCACAAACAGGGACTCTCAAAACAAGGACTCCAAGGGGTATACGATGGCCCTGTGCGTGCTTCTGTATTAGATTTTGGTGCAGACATCAGTGGACAGCAGTATCAAGTGTTTTCGCGCTATTTTGATGTACGCTGTGTTTTGGGCTGCTGTAGCATACATCTCTCACACCATCACCCACATCATCCCATCAACATCACCCACATCATCCAAAAACAGGGTCCCATGATTGGCTGGAATGTGCGGACCCCTCATGGAAACTTCAAGCCCACCGAAAAGCTTCAAGCTCAAGACATGGGCAACTTTAGCCTTGTGTTTGGAGAACGTGACTCGTGCCTGCCTTTTCAAGGTAGTTTTAGTTGTCTATCAGGATGATTCAGATGGCATGCTATTGATGTCATGCTATTGTCTACAACGCATTACATACACGCAGATAATACCTTTGACTATGTGTGGAGTCATAATGTTTTAGAGCATGTCAACCCTGCCAAACGATACCTGGAAGAGATTCACCGTGTGCTCAAACCAGGAGGGCTCTTTTGGGCCAAGTACGCGTTTGCTATATACTGGTGTCACGAGGGTGTTGTTTGTGTTTTGTCATTGCATGTCCCCCCCCAGGTACAATCCACATTGGTTTTCTCCTCGCGGCCATCACCTGCAAAAAAATGTGGTGGAAGGCTGGATGGCAATGTTTGCGAAACAGGGGCACCCAGAGTGTGCAGATTTGCCTTTTGAAGCAGATGGAACCACAGTATGATGAGCTGATGAGATAATGATGTGCCTTCATATGCTGTATCTTATGTATGCTGTATCCCTCATACATCTTCTCCCTCCACCCTTAAAAAAATCATCAGGTTCCCGACTGGGGCCACTTGTACCTCAGTGCAGAGGAAATGCAGGCAGCGCTCAACAAGACTGCCCTCTGCCCACCTTTGATTGACCGAATGATTGCATTTGTCTATCATGAATCTCTGGTGTTTGCGCTGAACAAATTCCATTACAGGCAAGTGGTAGACATCCTTGCCAATGATCTGGGTATGGACATGCTGCAACTTGACCTTGGCTCAGAGGTGGTACAACATGGGCCGAGCATAGCAGCCCTGGAGCGCATTGGTGCACTGTATGGGCATGGTGACATTCTATTTAGTGGTGTGGAGATGATGTTTGCCAAGCCATTGAGCAAGGGTGGTGGTGAGCGTATGGGAGGACACCACGCGGTCGGTTCCTCAGTTTTCCAAAAGTCCTCAGTGGATGGGTTGGTGAACAAGACAGATGCGTGTGCTTGTGTGGTGGCATCATCCGCATCCACTGCATGTGGTGTTGCTCATGTGACATGTCATGGCAGCACACGCGGTATGCGTGTATGGGGTGTGTACACACTGCATACTGCACCCAATATTATGTACGTCTGTCACAGGTGCTCCCTCGGAAAAATGTGTGAAGGGAAAGCACAAGGGCATGCAGATATGCAAACTGGGCGACCTACACATTGTGCAGCCCGCAGCAGTGCCACGTACCAAACATCTTGGTCAAGACATTATTGAGCAAGTTCAACACATGGCACAGCTGTACCTCAACCATTCATGCAGGTATCTTGTGTGCCTCGTTGTTGTGCAAAGGTCTACATCAACCACCAACACTGTCTATACATCAACCACCACACAGAGCACACGAGCATGCTTGCCACCATGCACATGTCCCATCATCCAAGAGGCCCCCTGTGCCTGCTCAGGTGCTGGAAATGGGTACAGATCCTTCAGCAGCGCGACTGTCCATGCTGTCGTCTGTATTTGAGGTGTGTATGAGCACTGGGTGTATTGAGCACAAAACAGGAGAGCAACATGACACCTTTTCTCAGGGCCCTGTTGTTGGGTGGACCATGCGTCATCCTGACCATCCACCCATACACACGGTTGTGAAACCATCCATGCTTGGCAATTTTAGCATTGTAGAAAGCACTACGCGCGATTGCCTGCCCTTTCGCGGTATGGTTGGTATGCGCACTTCTGTATGTGAACAAACATCATGTCACCTTCAACCCCCCCAGATGCCTCATTCGACATTGTATGGATATCTCGTGACCTGGAGCATATACCATTTGTGCAGCAATACATACAAGAGGCTGTACGTGTACTGAAACCTCGTGGATTGCTGTTTGTCAGGTATTTTGTGGTGTTTCAAGGTGGGTGCATTGCACACACAACTATACCATCCCACAACAGCTTGCATGATCACTGGTTTTCTGCACGCGGCCACCACCTGCATAAAGACATGATCCAGCAGTGGAGCGCACAGTTTGTGCGTCAAGGGGACGACGAATGTGCCAACCTGCCGTTTGAAAATGACGGGAGCACAGTACCCGACTGGGCGCACCTCTATATGACCGAAAGGGAGTTGAGGTTTCAGTTGTACAAAACCCCACTGGGACTCTGTGTACGCATGGTGCAGCAGATTGCTGGTTGGCTCTACAATGACACTCAACATCTGAACAAGGTATTACACTTCTGCGGTGGTACAGTACTAACAAAAGAAGCAATAAAAGTGTGCATTCCTTGACAATACCCCAACAAACCACACCCTTTGGTGACACAGGTACACCACACGACAATACAAACATTCATAGAGCAGCACTTGCACATGGAGCGTGTGCTGTATTCACTCAAGTCAGACCCAGCCACCCACCCCTCGCGCGCGCTTGGCTACCATCAGGCACGACGTCTTGCTCGCAAGCAAGGACATGGTGATGTGATGCATAGCACCATAGACATGGTGTATGCCAAACCCATGGTCTAGCAGCGCACCCATCATGATCACCGCTTTTTTTTCAATGCAGCTGTAGGTGCTTTAGAACTTGGTGGTGAACCTTTGTCATTGATTGATGGCTGCCATTGCAGCTCCAACTTGTTGTAAAATGGCCAATCTGGTACTGTGATTGCACACGTGATGGCTGTGCCAGCCAAAAACAGCTTGATAAACAATGCAAAATCCTCCTTCGTGTATCCTACTGTAAAGCTCACGAAGCCTGTGATAATGAGTAGCACCATTGAGACGAGTTCACTGATCTTTTGTCCCTGAAAATCCATGGTGTTGGTATTGGTTTTGTGATGTTGGTTTTGTGATGTGTGGTCAATCACAATTTCACAACAATTTCAAGGTGGTGCTTATAGTTGAGATAGTGCGTAGTTGTGCAATTTGCTGAGCTAGCTCGAGGGCACATAAATATACACATGTGATGTTTCTCCCCAACCACTTTTTTGTTTCATAAACTCGACGGCACATCAACCAGCTCTAACGATATATTCAATCTAGTCCAACAAAACACAAAACTTGACACACGCGGTGTATCGCCGATCGCTAGCGATCGTAAACCCACTCCCCCGTCACTCGCACGTGTCGCTCATACTAGTGTTGAGCACAGAAGCATGTTGTATTCATCAACGAGCACAGTACCACGCCGTATGGTCGCCGTACTCGTTCCCATGCTCATGTTCGCAGCAGCACAAACAGCATCAGCGTGCAGTTGCAGGTCGCCCCAGGGACCGCCACACAGCATAGAACTGTGGCCTGGCTTGTATATTACAAAAGAGGCAGCGCATTGCAACGGTGCGTGCATTGGGGTGTATATTGTACCATGAGGTCCCCCCACCATTTATTGCATCCCCATTCCACCCCCGTTGCACCCTACAACAAACACAGGTTCTCGTCCAGAAACATGCACACCTGCATCATGGGCACAAGAAAATGTGCCACTCTGCGTGCTTGGTGACCTCGAAATCCTCTTGCCAAGTCGTACGTGTGTGTGCTCGAGGTAACACTGCAACCCATGCTCCCTCTTTCTCACCCACACTTCACTCACACAGCTGAGCCACGTCCCATAGTGTTGCATGGCAGTGACCCCGCATGGACTCCTGGCAACGCGTGGTCCCTTCGACTCCAGAAACTAGCAAATTTGTACCGCAACCACTCATGCCAGTACGTTGTGGGAATGTATTGGAAAAGTTAGCAACTTGTTACCACCATACCTGCATTGTTTGTCTTCTTTTTGTCATGTCTATCTCTCATCCTGTTCATCACCACACCACCCAGTTATTTGGGCAACCGCCATGACTGCCGTGAGCAAGACCCCAATGATGCATTCAACATGGAGCAATTTGGCATTATCGGTCAGTATGATGGCCCTGTCAAGGCGGCTGTGTTGGACTATGGCGCAGATCCTAGTGGACAGCAGTTTCAAGTGTTTCGTGAATACTTTGACGTATGTCGTGTTATTATTGATGATGGAAACATACATGCATCTGCATGCAATCCTGTACAAACCAACACACAGGGTCCATTGGTGGGCTGGAATGTGCGTACACCCCATGAGACCATCAGGCCATCACACCATATAAAGGCATCGGATATTGGCAATTTTACACTGGTGTTTGGTGAACGTGACTCATGCTTGCCCTTCCAAGGTATGGGCACATACGGTGGATGCCACATACAATGCACCTGTGGGCACACACAAACTTGCATACAACAGATGACTCCTTTGACTATGTGTGGAGCCTAAATGTTCTCGAGCACGTCACACCCATGCGGCCCTATCTTGAGGAGATTCACCGTGTGCTCAAGCCAGGAGGGATATTCTGGGGCAAGTACGCGTGTGTCCTTGACTGTGCTTTGTGTGCACAACACACCCTGGCAACAGTACCTGATCACGCTTCCTCATTCACACAGGTACAACCCCTCGTGGTTTTCTGCACGCGGCCACCACATTCAAAAGGGCATGGTCCAGGATTGGGAAGCATGGTTTCTTAGTGAGGGGCATGACGAGTGTAGGGACATTGAATATGAAGATGATGGCAGGACGGTATGTGCTGTACTTGGTGGGTTTGTCCTACTTGCGCTGTGGTGCATGTGCACTGCCATACTCACCTTTTCACAATGGTACACACAGATGCCTCATTGGGGTCACTTGTACCTGACAGAGGAGGAGCTCAAGGCACACCTGCGTACAACCCCCTTGGGCAAGTGTGAGCGCATGGTGCAGCAGTTTGCAGACTGGTTGTTTCGCTACGACCTTGTGTGGGGCACCAACAAGGTGTGTTGTGTGTGCATGGTGTGCACTTTCTTGTTGATGTTGTCATGCTTATGGTCTCCCAACCATGAAACAGATCCACTACCAAGAAGTGCTGGCCATCTTGAAGGATATCGGCATGTTGCGAATCAACGTGTCCATGTCCTACGATGATCACCAGCACATGCCATCAACAGCAGTCTTGCGTCGCATTGGTGCCAAATATGGTCATGGGGATGTGATCTTTAATGATGTAGAGATGATTTACTACAAGCCCTTGGAAAGTGGTGTGGGGCACCACTACGCTGAGCACCAGCAGCAGCCCTTGGAAAGTGGCGTGGGGCACCACTACGATGAGCACCAGCAGCAACAGCAGCATGGCACGAAACAACAGCAGAAAGAGCAGTCTACAGCCAAGACCACCAAGGGCTGGCTGCGCCTACACCCCTTTCGAGTGTAGGCCAAACTCCCCTGGGACGCGGGTTGCTTTTTTCATGCGTCAAGTTTTTTTTTCACCCAAACACTCTCGATCTATCAATCACAATTGATCGTGAGAAATAATACATTCTTCATCGTCGTGATTGATCGACGTTGTAAACGGTACCCAGGTCCACGAGACCCATTCTGCTGCGGTATCATTACCATCGGGTGGTCAACCCAGCGCCAAACGTTTGTTTATCATCCATCCAACCCCTCGTCATACGGCCATACGTACACGAACATGAAACGCTGTGCTTTTTTGACTGGCATGGTCATGGCGATGGCCATTGCACAGTATGCTAGTGCCTCTGAATGCTCGTGCAGAGCACCGAGAGGTCCTGATACAGCCGGATTGGAGTTTTGGCCAGGCATGTACCTGACCAAAGAGCGCGCCTATTGCAACGGTATGGCATGGTATTCTATACATCCCATAGATGGTTCTGCCAAGAGAGGTTTAGTTTAGAGCCAATAGAGGGTTAGAGGACACGTTCTTATACGCAGGTACACGACCTGAAAAGTGCGAGTTTGCACCATGGGCAAGGGCAAACGTGCCACTCTGTGTCATTGGCGATGTAGAGGTGCTCATGCCATGTGCGTGGTGGTCTTGTGGGTGTGTTGCTCGAGCAGGCGCCACAACCTCGTGCCATCATACACACAGCGGATCCTCGGCCACCAGTCCTCCTCAATGGCACGGACGAGGCAGGCAGACAGCACTGGGACTGGATGGGCAAGCGCCTTGCCCTATGGTATCGCAACCACTCGTGCCAGTACGTCGTGTTTTGGTGGTGGACTGGCATAACATTCACACAACACGCGCTCCACACACCAAACACACAGCTACTTGGGCAACCAACACGACTGCCACGAGTCCATTGCCCACTACAAAGGGGACCCTCAGCACGACCTCATTGGGGAATACACTGGCCCTGTTAAAGCAGCTGTTCTGGATTATGGCGCAGACACAAGTGGACAGCAGTTTCAAGTGTTGTCCAACTTTTTTGACGTATGTGCTTGGGTGTGTGTGATTGTTTCGTGTGTGCTAAACTCACCAGCCACATCCAACAGGGTCCGTTGGTGGGCTGGAATGTGCGTGAACCCCATGAGACCATCAAACCCACACACTACATCAATGCAACGGATATTGGCAATTTTACACTGGTGTTTGGCGAACGTGACTCGTGCTTACCTTTCCAAGGTATGGACACACACGGTACATGCCACATACAATGTGGGCAAATACAACCTTGCATACAACAGATGACACCTTTGATTTTGTGTGGAGCCTCAACGTTTTAGAGCATGTCACACCCATGCGCCCATACCTTGAGGAGATTCACCGTGTGCTCAAGCCAGGAGGGCTTTTTTGGGGCAAGTACGTGTATGGTGTACATCATGTTTGTGCAACAAGCAGGTGTATGCATAGCCCCTCTCGCACAGGTACAACCCACACTGGTTTTCTGCACGTGGCCACCACATCCACAAGGACATGGTGGAGCAGTGGAGCAAGTGGTTTTTGAAAGAGGGCCACACGGAATGCGCAGACGTACCATATGAGACAGACGGCAAGACGGTATGCGGTGGTGTGAAAAGAGATTAGTACGGAACATCGGCACAATACACATTTGCACACGCTGCAGATGCCCGACTGGGGCCATTTGTACATGACCCAAGACGAGCTACGTGAACATTTGCGCAAAACGCCCCTTGGCAAATGTGAGCGCATGGTGCAGCAATTTATTGATTGGCTGTGGTATGACACATTGGTATTCAGCACCAACAAGGTAGTGTGTTCTTTTGGGGGTTGCCATGTCTGTACGTCTTCAAAAACACACATATGTTTTAAATCAAACCCCCACACAGATGCACTATCAAGAGGTGCTGGCCATGTTGGAGGACGTGGGTATGCAGCGCAGCCATTTGTGGTTGATGGACCACTATGCAGACTCCAAGTTGCCTTGGGACGCAGCGCGCCGCATTGGGGAAAAGTATGGCCACGGGGACGTGCTCTTCAACGACGCCGAGTTTCTGTACTACAAGCCTCTGCACCCCAACAACCACGCTGGGCATCACAAAACGGGGGTGACCTGGGTAGATGAAGCTGCTGCTCGTGACAACGTGACCCACCATGGTGTGGACGTCAACGAACCCGCAAAATCCACAGAATCCAATTCAAACTACCGCTCTGCCACACTTCGGCTGCGCGTGCACAACCGCAAGCACGGATGAGCAGTGTGGTATTGCTTGTGTTGTTGAAACTTGTGTTGTTGAAGCAGTGCATGCGATGGCAAACTTGTCTCAGTTTTTTAATAGAAAAATGGCAAGGCTATAACATGCCTGTTGTTACATGATGTAGTGTACATAAACATACATAATGATACAATGCTGTACACACTGGGAGACTTTCTTGGGGTCCATTACTCTGTGTACAGGGGTCCCTGGTTTATTGGGGGGGAAGTGTTATCAAACAGCTGGAGCACAATGTATCCGTCATTGTACAGCCGTTTCAACACCAAACAACAACAAAAACACAAGTGGGTCAGAGTGGTGCATGAACACTGTCTCAGCAGCGGGTCGTAACCCATCTGAACAGGTCTGTGGTGTAGATTCTCATCATACCCAAACGTCATTGTAGGAAAAACAACACACAATCAGAACATAACACACCTGCTTGACAACACTAACCATCTCCCGCACACCAGCCACCTAGGATTAGGGGTGTACAGCGTCAGCACGAGAGTAAGCCCCGTTGAGTTGGTGGGTTGCATCCCCACTGGCCACAGAACTGTTGCAATGGCGAGCTGCCCCCCGGCCACCAGTGTGGGGCACAGGGGGTTCCTGCCCTTTCAGGCTAGCACTCTCTGCCGCATCGCCCGGGGACTTTCTCCCAGTCGGTATTCTTCATGTGTATGCAGGTACCCCACGAGGTTGAGGGGCCCACAAGGGTGCCCCTGCCGTCGTGGTTTGCCGTGGTTTGACCGATGGTGGCCCTTCGTGCTGCGCGTACCTTGTTGGATTGGATGGAAATTGGTGACGGCTGCCTTGCTACCATGTCCATCTCTTCTCCAGCCGACGCCGTGTGTGAATGCTATTTGCTTGCTGTGTGTATATTGAGTATTGCCATGTATGAGCAACGTTGAAAATAGAGAGCCGGTGTAATGCCAGGGATCAAAACCAAAGCAAGCCGTCGGATAGTGGTGCATGTATTGGTGTCAATCACTATGACAATCAGAGTATATTGGTGTTGGGATTATATCGTCATTGGCTTGCAAGCAAGGGTGAAACTCAGCAGACAGGCATCGACAGACTTCCAACCTGGTTGTACCTTGGTCTGGCAGCACCAACCGCCCATTTGAATGCAGTTATTGTATTTATAGGTATGAAGGAGCAATACCACGCAGGTCAACACAACTGTATTATTGCAAGTTTTTAAGACAACAATAGCAACCGTGTGCTGAACTTGTGCAGCACAATCTCAAATACTGGAGCGGATATCGTGGTAGATGATGTGGCCACGCCCTTCATGCGTAGCGCACGTTACACGTTGCAAAGCGACTGGTCAACCATCACATCAACCACACCTCGTGTCCACGTTGCCTCGTCATGTGGTGTGTTTATGGGATGCTGACAATGTGTTTGGGCTAGTGCCAGCATCAGGCGTTGGGTTGCTGGGACAGGCAGTGGGCTTGGCGATTTCAGCAGAAACGCGCCATGTTGACCATCGTGTGTATGCCAACCCCAGCACTCTACACAACACTCGCGCCATGGATGCACTTGTGACGGCATGTAGACAACACAGTCAGGTCCAGCAGAGTTGCAGTGTGCAAGTGATACCCGTGTCGAGCAGACGGTATGGTGTGTCTTGTGGATGTGCTGTTGACATTATAGCAAAGACTGGTGTGTCAACCAATTCACAGGCAAGCTGCAGACTTGGCCCTTGTGTCTGATGGGGTTGCATATGTGCATGGTCGTTCTGGGTGGGGGGAACAAGGGGGTGCGTTGGTGGTGGTGTCAAGTGATACAGACGCCCACCGGCTCACACGGTATGCGTCCGGTATGGGCTCTATGACTATCCTGATCAGCATTATGAACGATCGATTACGGCAGCGGCCCCGTCGTGCGGCGCAAGTGGCTGCACAGGTATGGTTTTGCTTGTGTGTCGGGGGTACGCAAGCATGCAGGCAGGAGTCAATGCCTGCTCTTCACAACCACTCTCCAGGCGTGTGCAACACTGCTGCTGTGGGACACCAAAGTGCAGGCGTTTGTGTGAGCTGGGAAGGACGTTGTGAGAACCATGGTGAACCTTGCTCATCAACTTCATATCTTGATTCCATCATTATAATTTGCCATACATACAATAGTTGATGTGGTTGAATTTAGTTGATGTGGTTGATGTACAACAAATATTCAAACACTGTTAAACAACACTCATTTGCTGGACACTTGTAGTTTCTTTAGTCATTTGCCCATCCACATCAACCTACACCAACTGAGCGACGACGGTCCAGACATCGCAATGACACCAAGACAGCCTCACCAGTCATACTGAAACTCCTTTAAAGCGAAACAACGCAACAACAACACCATGCGGTGTGGTACCTTGTTACTACTCTTGGTGTCGTTTTGCTTGGCAGGGCAGTATAGCGCCCACACTGACACTCGCCAGCACCCTGTGATCCACCTGCGCAGTGCCCAGATCAATACAGCAACGGCAACGCCCTGGTACGTGGTTGTATACGGCGAATCAGCCTGGACATTCCCCCGTGAGGTTTCACAACCGACGTTTACAGGCATGTCGTCCATAGAGCACGCAAGCTTGTGGATGCATCTGGACAGCACCAGCCTCACGTGCATGCAGACTGGGGAGTGTTGCACAGCATGTCCCAGATGTTGGTCACAATGATCCCCCAACGAACACACGAGCAACAGCTTGCACTCGAACAGGACATTGAGCGTGCTGGTGGCTATGTATCAACCTACTTGCCAGATGATACATGGCTCGTCATTGGCGATGCACGTGTGGCCGAGGCGGCCAACGCTGCCGAGTTGGTCCACTGGGTGGTATGTTGGGTGTTGAATGTTGGGTGGTGTCTGGGATGTTGAGAAGTACACATGCATGTACTCCATCGCACAGGGTGCATACACACCATCCATGAAGATTGACCCCGAGTGCAAGACGTTGTTGAATGTGCGACACGATGTGTTGCAACAGCATCTTGATGGCACCGCTACAGAAAGCATGTCTGATGTGCAAACAGCACGAGTGATACAGGGCATGGATACGCAACCATGCATGGGGATGCCCAACCGCACATGCCTTTCCCTTGCGGTTGTGTTTCCCCCCACCGTGGAGGTGATCAACACTGCCGATCAATCGTCAACATCATCATCCCGTTTTGTTCATCGAGCCCGTCCATCCACAGCTGCAGTTGCTGATTGGCGTGATGCTCTTGAATCAACATTCAACGAGGCGGTCTCCATAGCGCCCCATGGGCATCATCAGGTTACCATCACCACCCCTGTGGATCAGTTTGCACCCGTCTTGTCATGGCTGTCAGACCAAGCATCTGTGCATTGGATAAGCCCCAGATGGAAACTCACACAGCACAACTTTGAGGCGAGTGCTGTTATTCAGAGTGGGCAGAGTGCTGGAAACAAGGGATTGGATGATGCTGGGATACGGCCCATCTGGGCAGGTGGCATCACGGGGCGCAACCAAGTGCTTGGCATGGGTGACAGCGGCATTGGTATGATGAATTGCTGGTGGTTTTTTAGCATGTATTGTTTTTCCATTCCTGGTGCACATTCCTGGTGCACACCCTCCGCCACCCATCCACTACAGATTTCAACCATTGCTTTTTTGTAGATCCCACCATCAACCTCAATGCTGATAGCTCATGGACCATAGACTCCAATTACGGATTTCCAATTTTTAATAGTACTCGTCACAGGAAAATACGCTTGTATTATGCATTCACAGGTGATCGACGTGATAGCAATGGTAAGTCTGCAGCGTGTGAGTGTTTTGTTGGGGGGAGGAATCATGTACCATACTGTGGTGCTACCATTGCTGTTGTGGTTGTTTTGGTGTTTGGTACGGTGTGTGTGTGCCCACACACCGTGTACTACGTCACAAAAACACACGCTCTTGTTTCACCCCTCTCACACACCCCTATCTCACCACCACCCCTATCTCACCACCACACAGGGCATGGTACACACACATCTGGCAGTGCTGTTGGTGCACCAGTCAACGGCAACCAGTATGAAGGCATGGCACCAGATGCCAAGATTGCGTTTTGGGATCTTGGTCGTGGAGGTGTGGACACCATTGTACCCCCAGCAGATCTGAACAGTGATTATTACCCTGTGTCATATTCAGTGGGGGCACGTGTGCACAGCGATTCATGGGGGTCGAGTAGCATTGCATATGATGAACTGGCGGCACAGGTGGACATGTTCAGCTGGGCACACCCGGTCCGTTTATTGTGTGTTGTGTGTTGGTGGGGGAATGACGTGTATGATCATGTTACATTCATGGTGTCTCAACAACACCCTCATCCCCCCCCCCCCCCCCCTCAACACATCTTCACATCATCATCACTCCCAACAGGATTTCCTCCCCATGTTTGCTGCTGGCAATGACGGCAACACCCGTTCTGTAGGGGGGCGCATCAGTGGTGAGCGCACCGTCACATCCCCAGGCACTGCTAAAAACACAATCACAGTGGGTGCCACTGACAGTTTGTACAGCAGCGCAGCCCCCGACATGACCAAGTATGCAGTGTATGACATGACATCCACCAAAGCGAGTGGTGGTCGCCCCTACACCGTGCGTGTGGTGCAAGCAACCTTTGGTGGCAGTGTGTCATCACTGGTGGGCTCATCTAAAAACTATCGACTTGTGGTAGCAGATCCCCTGCAGGCATGCACACCCATCACCAATGGTGCATCCCTCCAAGGCGCCGTGGCACTGGTGCAGCGAGGTGGCAACTGCAACTTTGATGTGAAGGTGATGTATGTACAACAAGCTGGTGCTGCAGCAGCGCTTGTGTTTGACAACGCACCTGGTGCATATTTCAAGTTGGGATCTGATGGCACCACCAACCCCACCGTGCCTGCCATGGCCATCCCTCGCCGCATTGGCCAAACGTTCTACGACCTCCTCGAGGCGGGTGAGCAGGTGACAGTGACGTTTTCCAATGCAAAGATGCCTGCAAATACCTTTGACAACTTGGCAGCCTATTCCAGTCAAGGCCCCACCCCTGATGGACGCATCAAACCCGACATTGTGGCTCCGGGAACCACCCAATCATCCCACATTGGACCGAACAGTTGTGGAACACAAATCATGCAAGGCACCTCCATGGCAACACCCATTGTTGCAGGAGCAGCGTTGCTGGTGCGTCAATACTTTGTGGATGGGTATTACCCAACGGGCAAGGCAGATGGGGGGAACGTGATTGCAAATCCCTCTGCTGCCCTGGTCAAGGCAATGCTGCTGGGTGGAGCAACTGCACTGACTGGGTTTGAGGCGGATACAGGGTTGCCCATTGATCCCGCACCATCCACACGACAAGGGTTTGGACGGGTGCTCTTGAGGGACACGTTGCCGTTGAATGTACGGGGGTGTGATTGGGATGGAGTGGGGGTATTGTTGGGTGTATACTCATGTTTGTCTCATATCCCCCACCAGGTGGCCTCTTCATCGCTGCGGGTGCAAATTGTTGACAGTGCACCCATCAAGCAAGGTGAAACCCATCGCTACTGTGTGTCTGCACGTGGTGGTCGTTTCACAGTGGTGCTGGTGTGGACAGACTACCCAGCGTCTTCATCTGCGGGGTCCAACTTGGTGAACGACCTCGATCTCGTCGTCCGTGCAGCTGGCCTCAATGGCAGCGTGTTGCTTGGCAATGGTGGTGGCTTTGGGGATGGTGCGGATCGCGTCAACAACGTGGAGCAAGTGGACATGCCCGACATGCCATCAGGGGATGTGTCGATTGAGGTCACGGGGTATCGATTGCCCATGGGCAAGGCTTCCCCGCAGCCCTATGCGTTGGTGGTGTTGGGGTCGTTTGAGGGGGTGTTGGTGAGTGATTTCAACCCAGCAGCCAAGGGGGTGAGTGCTCGGGAATGCAGTGTGGGGGCAGTGACGATTACAAGTGGACCACAGGGGTTGACCAACAGTCGGTGTGTTGATTGGTGTTGTGATGGGATGTGTGTTGGGTGGGTGATATTCAATAGTGTGATATTTGTGTGTAAATCGCACTCCATCCCCTCACCCACACAAACACAACACCCCACTCCTCCATCCATATACAACAACACCAGGCCTGTGCAGTTTTCATTCAAGACAGCCCAGGGGGGCACCGGTAGTTTAGAGTGCCAGCTCAGCACAGCCAATGGCAGCACCAATGCACCTGGTACCAAGGGATGGAGTGATTGCAGTGGGGGGTCCGTTGAATACAAGGATGTGGGTGATGGCAACTACTTATTTCAAGTGCGCATCAAAGGTAGGGGTGTGTTGTGGGGGGACTTGATGTACACCAGGTCGTACCAACCAACACACATTATACCACACCATATCTTTCCTCACCACTACACCCAACAGGCTCATCAAGCAGCTCTGCTCGCACATTTGTACTCGACACAACACCCCCTCGTGTCACATTAAACACACAACCGCAGCCCAGCAGCGCCCAGTCAGTGGCACTGACAGATTGGGCAGCTGCAGATCTGTCAGGGGTGTCCAGTAGCTGCAGATTGGATGTTGGGGGGGGGGTGAGTGATCAGGGGAGTGTGTTTGACAGCCGAGGCAATACGGTATGTGGGTGGTGTGCGTGTGGGTGGTATGTGGGTTAGATGTGACGTTGTCATGAAGAGTGTGTTATATTTTGGCCAGTCAATGGGGTTGGGTGTGTTGACACCACCACCCTGTGCAATAGCTCCACACCCACACACCCCACGTTCAACAACCCACAACCCCATAATGTGCCATCCCATCAGGTACCGCTTGGCCAATGGCAGCGCAACTGCACCTCCCCCCAGTCCTTCCACTGGCTGCTGCCTGGCAACTGGACCCTCTCCATTAATGCCACTGATGATGCTGGCAACACTGCCCCCATCCCCTATAGCACATCATGGCAGGTTGCATTTGAGCCTGGAAACTCATATGTGCGATTTACAAGGGGGACGTATGGGGTGAGCAATCGCAATAGCACCCAGTTTTCGTTTCGCACGTGGACGGTATGGGTGGAGGTGTGGTGGTGATGTGTGTATTTTCATGCATGCCACTATGTGCACCACACCAACATATATTGGTTGTATATGGTTGTTATAATGGTATATATGGTTACCACCAAATACAGGCTGACACGAGTGGTCGGGTCTCCAGTCGTGCATCAGCAACAGAGTGTGCCTTTACCTCAGTCAACAGCAGCATGACGGTCAACACGGTGGACAGCATTGACCCTACTACTGTGGATGGTGTGACATGGGAAGTGTGCAGTGGCAATTACAGCAAGAGCAACATGGAAGATGGCAGTTACCTGTATGTTGGTTGTTGTGCTGTGGTGGCGGTGGTTTTGTGGTTGTTTTCACAGCAGCAGTGCACCCATGTGTATAGCACACATCATACATGCTAGATCATCACCATACTTGTTCATAATCACACACAGGATGATGGCACGTGTGCAGCAGCAGCCCAGTGGTCGTCGTCTGTTGGCAACACCAGCAGACACATATGCATTGTCCATGTTTACCATTGACACCACACCACCAGCAGTATGTGTTTCGGGTGTGGGTGTGTTGCGCATCATATGGAGGTGGGGATGCAATTGTTGTTGTTCACAGTGTATGTTGCACAAAATCCGTATGTATACAAACCCCTATTTCCCATGCACACCACACACCCTCTCTCTTTCACACAGGTCAACATAACCAGTGCACCTCCCCTGTATACCTCACGATCTAATGCTGAGTTTGTTTTTGCTGCTGATGATGCCAATGCCACCTTTGCATGTGCACTCCTACCAGGAAGTATGTTGGTGGTGTGTTGGTGACCAGTGGGTCTGGGTCATTCATGTGATGTTGCCACACACACACACAATACACACACACACACAGCCACTGCTACACCACCTGGCAATGGAACAGCGGGCAGTGGTAATTTCACAGTATGTACCAGCCCAGCCACCTACCCTGCCCTTGCAGATGGATGGTACACATGGTGGCTAGGTGCCACCGACCTTGCTGGCAACACAGCCCAACCGAGTAATAGCACATTCCTGGTGGACACCAAACCACCAGCAGTGACGTTGCAATGCCCAGGCGCCACACAGGCGTCTTCGTTTGTGGTGAGCTGGAATGCCAATGATGGCAATGGCTCAGGGATTGCATCCACACAGTGCAAGTACGTGGTGGTGGTGGTGGTGATGGTGATGGTGGTGGTGGTGGTGTGTGTAAAACTGTTTGTGTATAATGGTGATGTATTATATGGTAATGTACCCACCATGTACCCCCCCCCCCATGTAGGTTTTTCCCAGTCATGTTAAAAAATGGCACCACTGGCAGCGCAGACAACACAACCTGGACCACATGCACGAGCCCCCTCAATTACACCAACATGCCAGAGGGCCGCTATGGCTTTCAGCTGCAAGTCACTGATCGGGCCAATGTCTCCACCACACCAGTCCCCTGTGCCATTGCCGTCGACACCACTGCACCCAACACCACCATTGCCAGTGGCCCCGACAAAAACGACCTGCAACCCCCGCAGGTTACGTTTACATTGGTGGCTGATGATGGTGCCTATGGGAGCAATGTGTCGCTCTACCAATGCCAATTAAACAAGATTAGTGATGCTGACTATCAGCAACTGCGTGGTGGATCTGTGACTGTTGATATTCAATTGGCCAGCACGACGTGGTTTAATTGCTCGTCCACGACCGTGGTGGATCAGACACAGCTGTCCACAGGCAACTGGGCGTTTCGGGCACGTGTGGTGGATAATGCAGGCAATGTGGGTGTGCCTACTGCAGTGTATGTGTTTCGAGTGGATTCCAGCATTCCAATTCCTTCCTCTGTGCAAGCGTCCTCGTCAAGTATGTGTGTTTATCTGTTGTTCATATGTACATGTACATATGTAGATACATCTATGTGGTGCAATACTCGAGCAGCTCCCAGCATACTCAATCTCCTCACACAGGCTCATCGATGTCGCTTCCCCTCATTATTGGCATTGCAGTGGGTGCTGCTGCATTGGGATTCCTCCTTATCATACTCATCTACTCATGCTGTGCCCGCCGCCGCCGTGCAGCCATGCCACCTGGCGCCGTGACCTACCCACCTGGTGCAGCAGTCGTATACCCACCCCAAGCGCCACCCCAGTCTGACCCAGCACTGGAGGCAGCCATTGCTGCCAGTCTGATGGATGCACCCCCAGGCACCATGCCTCCACCATCAGGGGGAGTGGTCAATGGTGTACCACCTGGAGGGGGAGTGGTCAACCCGATGCATGCCCCTGCCGCATATGCTGCATCGCCCTACCCACCCACGGTCAACCCCATGATGATGGACCCTGCTGCGGCGGCGTATGTGGTGCCGTCACCACCACCGATGGTGGGGGTGCCGCGGGATGTGGAGGAAGCTGCCCTTGAAGCTGCAATACAGGCGTCACTGCAGGAGCAGGGGCCACCAAATGGGGTGGGTGCTGGGGTAGCAGGGGAGGATGACGAGGTGTATAGGCAGGCGATGCAGGCGTCGTTGCAAGAGCGCTACATGCAGGCACGGCAACGGCAGCAGGAGGAGGTGTTGACGGTATGTGGGGGAGTGTGGTTGCGGACTGGTGTTTTCTCATGCATTGTTTTCTGACACATGGTTTTCTCACACATGGTTTTCTCACATGCGTACAGGCAAGTGCACACAGTCCTGAACAAGAGGACGACCCAGAACTGCGCGCTGCCATCGCAGCATCGTTGGCTGATCAGGGGAGTGGTGGTTCTGTAGTGGCGCCTGCGCACGGGCCATCTGCACCATATTATGTGTATCCACCACCGCCGCCGGGTGGTGAGCCGTGATTCGTGTTTGTTGTTGGGTATGCTGTATGTGTCCATACAACTGGTAACTTGACAAACTTGGCAAAGAGACTGCTGGGACTAGACACAATTGGCTTCCACTCAAGTGACATCCCATAAAACGTTGCGTGACCAAGGGACACACTTGTAACGGACGCTAACGCACCGACGATTAGGCGTTTGTCAACTTTGTCTTCTTTTCACGAGTCATGACTGCTACTGTGCATTTGTGTATTTGTTCATTCGGTCGTCATTAATTTCTCTCGACGGACAGGACAGCACTCAACAGGCTCCACTCAACAGGGATGGCTGCTGTCATGCCAAACGAAGAAAACCCATGCTGTCCGCAGTTGGTGGACGTTCCCCACCACAAACCCCAGCCCCTCAAGAGGTACGTGTTTGTACAGGTTGACACTGTGCCAACAGTGGTTTGGGCTTGGGGCTGGCGGGGAGCCGGTGAGAATCCGTTACAACACGGGCATGTCAACCCCCCCCCACTTTTTTGCCACGAGCCAAACTCGGTCGTCAGATACCTACATGCTCTTGTTGTACACCAGACGTACCACGGACCACACAGCCCACCAACACACCCACAGGAGGAACAACGGGTCATCAAACGGCGTTCCCACAAGAGGCAAGTGGTCAAAATCGGACGACACCAAGCTCATCAGGTGTGTGTATGTTGGTTCAAGGCTCACGAGCTTGCATAGTACAGCACGTGGCATGGCGGGTCGCATACTGGATGCGGTTGAGTTACGTGTCGTCTCGCATCCGGCGCAGGCTCGTGGAGCAGTACGGAGTTGGCTGCTGGAGTGAAATTGCCCAGCGTATGCCTGGGAGGATCGGAAAGCAGTGCCGAGAGCGTTGGTGCAACCACTTGCAGCCAGGCATAAAGACGGAGCCATGGACGATCGAGGTAATGCCCGGATCTTCCCACGTGTAATTTGACCCACGTGTGATGTGGACACCACCCTCCCCACTCAACAGGAGGAGCAGTTGCTGATTGATGCACACAGGCAATACGGCAACCGGTGGAGTGACATTGCCAGGGTCATCCCCGGCCGCCCCGAAAACCACATCAAAAACTATGTATGTGGTGAGTATGCCTGCCCACCACTACATCATCATCAGCACACACCGTCCCCCCCCAACACACAGTGGAATGCCACGTTGCGTCGCAAAGATCCTTTGCGTCCTGACGGGGTCGCCTCGCTCGTCAAGCAGTACATGGTCGCCGAGGGCCTCGATCAGCCTCCTGCATCCACACCTTTTGCTAGGCTGGTGTTTGAAGATTCCGAGTCGTCCGACACAGAAGGAACCCGCCCACGCCGCTCCAAGCGCATCCGCGCAGATGCAACTGATGATTTTCCCTCACAAGCAGCAGACGCTGCAGAACGAAAAACAAGGTCTGTGTGTGTACATGATGAATACATGCATGCCTAACAACAACCATGTCCAACAACATCACATCACAATATCACGTCACAACCACAGAAACGTCCAACGTACAAGCTCCGCCACGTACAACGAGCCTGAATCATGGTTGAGCCCCCAGCACATGCAAACTATGCATACCGTACACACCCCCCACCCCCCACAAGCTGAGCAATCCCCTGCACCGTCACTCACCCACATCAACTCCATGGACTCGACACATCCCACACGGACATCCTCGTTGCAGGGCCCCTTGGCAGCCCAGAGTTTTGCCTTGCCCAGCGAGGTGTACAACGGCCTCATGGAATTGATTGACGATGCAGATGGATTGCTTGTGTATGACACACCAACACACCAACAAAGCGACTGGCAGTATCTTGCAAGCAACTCTCTGCCGAGCTGTGCCGCGGCGCATAACACTGTACCAGACTCATGGCTGCTGCCTTCCCTGGACGACGGCGAACTGGACGACTTGTTCGAGGAGCTTACCCCACACCTGCGTTGCGAAATGCCAAGTACTCTTCCAGGGGTAGTGCAGGGAGGACAACAAGTACAACAGCAACCCTCGTGGGCGTTTCCAAGTTTTGGACATGCCTGGTCAGCACCACAACAACACGTGCAACGGTGGTGATGGTATTCTCCAAAGCTGCACCACTTTTTAATTACGATGTATACGTGCAGTGCAGGGCTTGTCATGGTCCTATGCAAAGTTTCACGCAGGTAGGGGCTGCCGTCATGCACCCACGATAACTGATCATTGTTCCTTTCAACACCCAGTTGATTGGTATATGCACATAATTCTTGCTTGTATGCCTTTCCGTATGTACACATTGGTACACTTTTGGCTTGATTAATCTAGTCTAATTGTTTGTCTGTTTACTTTCGCCGGCACTGGGAATTTGATGAAGAATTGCAAAAGGAATACAAGTGTTGTATATAACAGCGCTGCTAGCATATAGTTGTGTGTAATGGTCAATCTAGTTCATGAATTGCAAACCACCCAAAGATTTCCCAGCAGCCATTTGCCCTCGCATGTCTTGGCGGCCAGAACCAGGGCCCAGCGCAAAAAACTTGGACGACTGAGTGTGCACAAAGATGTGTGCACATGGTGACAACACGTGCACTCTCCACACCAACAACACACCTGCAACTTGTCTCCGTCGTGTGCAGCAAACCCAGTTCCCCCGCGCTGGAGCTGCACCACCTCCCGTATCCTCACGCCATTGTACATCCCCTCTGGCTTGACACACTTGTTGTATGTTTCCTCCAGCATCACGTCCCCTGTGGCTTTGAGCAGCACCAATCGATGTTTGTTTGTAAATGTATCATGGGTAATGGGGTCTTGATGTCGACCACTTTGGCCTTGTGGTACGGGTGTAAATTTCACAGGAGTGAGGTCTTTCAATCGTAATTTCTTCCCAGACGCGGGGCAATACGTATTTCCATCTGGCTTTTGTATGGTGGCCTGGTGTGGGTGGCATATGGTTTTGGGGTTGTAGGACGCACCTGTGTGAATCCACATACAAACATACCGCAACGCCTGGTGTTTGTGTGGGCACCCAAAACGCCTTCATTTCTTGCAAGCGCTGTTCATTTTGCTTGATGTTGTGTACACTACCGACAACCTGCTTATCCTGAAGCTGTGCTGCGACCTCCTCCTATGTGTTTGGATGGATGGTGTGTGTACGTGCAGCACACCAATGCATGTGCCACCATGCACACACCATGCACACACCTGAATGGTCCTTTCAAGTTGCTGTGCCAGTCGTGCACTGGCACCTGCATGGTTTTGACGATCAAATGCAAGCAGCTTGGCCTCTTCTGCTGCAGCTGCGAGCTCTGCTTCCTGAGTGGTGTAGTGGCGGGTGTTGTAGAGGGTTGTGAAGAACACAGCTTCCTACAATGATGCTAATGCATTGTCTGCATAAACATTCAGCCCCCATACTTTTTGTTGTTCGCTTGCAAGTTGGGCTTCATAGGCAGCCATTTGGCGCTTGATGGCCTTTTTCTGCTCCAACAGGTTTTGTATGATGGCTTCTTTGCTGTACAAATACCCATGTGGTGTGCACACAGGATCCTGTGGTTGGTGTGGGTATTGTGGGCAGCCATGTGCTGGGCACAACCACGATGTAAATGCCACGCACAATGGCGGGTTGCAATGTGAGCACACAGTCGTCGTAATTGCCCATGGTTTCCTTGCCAAAGCGTTCCTTTCGTGTGCCAAACCCCAATGCACGGCGTTCGTGGTAGGTGAGGGCCTCTGAGCCCATGACACCTGCTTTTTTGCTGTGTTTTCCCATGGTGGTTGATGGTTGGTTGGGATGGCACGAGGTTGGATGGCACACGGGGTGTTCTTGTATATGACACAGGGATGAACGTTTGTTTGTCTCAACCCTGGTGATTGTGCAGCAGTTGTTCTGAAATACACATATGTTTCTGCAAAGAGACTGGTTCACCATTTTTCATTCACACATTAAACAAACATCAAACAAATTACCTGCCTATTTGTTGAGATCCGTGAGCAGTGTGCCAGGCAATACCCATCAGATTCCCCCACCAACTATGTCCAACGACGACAACAACAATGAAACCGAACCCCAATATGATGAAGAAGAGGAATTCGAAGCAGGGGATGAGCTTGGAGCAGAATTGGACGACGCAGAACAGGATGCCAACCAGATTGCCAGTGCCCAGGCGGTATGATGATGTGTGTGCACAATATGCAGTAACACAGTGACAACACACACAACCACCTTAGGAGCTGGAAGCCATGAAGGCACGTCTTGCGGAGTTGCAAAAGGGAAGCGACAAGGACAAGGTATGGTGTTGATGGAAGGACATGTGCACGACAGCTCTGGCCCTTGCCAACATACACCGCCATTACTCATAAAGGCAGCAGACACATCTGGGCAAGCAGAAGATGACAATGCAGACACCAGTGAGGTTGATGCACGCTCCATATACGTGGGGCAGGTCGATTATGCATGCACACCGGAAGAGCTGCAGCTGCATTTTCAAGACTGTGGTACTGTCAATCGCGTTACAATATTGAGTGACAAATTCGGGCAGCCCAAGGTCCGGGGGCTGTTGCAAACACCGTGTTGCAGAGATGCCAGTGCGCGTCATCCAATCTCAAACAACACACCCAACAACATACCAATGTCCACAACAGGGATTTGCATACGTGGAATTTCTTGAACCAGAAGCAGTCACACAAGCCTTGCTGCTGGATGGCTCACAGTTGCATAATCGTGCCATCAAAGTGCTCCCCAAGCGCACCAATGTACCAGGCATGCGCGGGGGGCGAGGGCGAGGGCGGGCACCCTTTCGTGGTGGACGTGGGTTTCGTGGGCGTGGGTATTATGGTGGGTACTATGGAGGCGGGTATGGGCCAGCACGGGGGAGGGGGCGGCGTGGTGGATATGCACCATATTGAGAGGTGGTGGATGTGTCGGTGTGATCATGTTGCACACAACAGCACGCTCCCTTGTGAAGAAACCAGCATGATATAGAGGATGTAACAACAACAACATTGCAATATATGAGCGATTTTGATACACGTCAGGAAAACACCAAAAAAGGGACTGTATATGTCGCATCTCCCCCACACATACACCCTCAATAAAACCACATCCATATCACGCCACGCGCACACTCGCCCCCCTTGCCCGCACTTTGGTGCCTGGTGTGCGCACCACCATGCCCGGTGGTGGTGACGTGGGTGCTTTGGCAGGTTGCCTCCTTCCCCTCACAAACGTCATTTCATCAGCAGACACACCATCGTCACCTGAGTGGCCATCATCACTGAGTACAATGACTGATGCACGGGTGCGGGGTTTGCTGGATGCTGCTGTGGTCGCTTTAGTGGGTCGATGTGTGGCAGGGCGCTTGCGACGACGCTGTGTGGTGGGCATATGGTTGTGGTGCTCTACACACACCACATGTCCTGCACCATACATTATCCTCATGATAATCACCATAGCACACATGCATCACACGTATCACATCCACACACATCCACATCGGCACACATACCGTACAGAAGCAGGTGAGCAGGGGCAGACTCACAAGCGCCACTGGCAATGCAAGCACAGCATACAACACCCAACTTACATAGGGCTCCTCACCCAGCCATGCAATGGAGGGGTAGGGTTCCAGCAGTGCAGCAGCAAGCACTTTTGCATCATGCAGCAACGCGGCGATACGTTGCTCCTGATGTAGGGAGTGAGGGTGATGTTGTAACGAGGGTGTGTACGAGGGTACATACACACCTGGCAATACACCATGCAGTACATGCACCATGAATAATAAACACACTGACCCCCCCAAAAAAAAAAACTCCAACAACATACCAAGCCACTGTTGTGTGCATATGCAATGCCTGCGTCCCATGCTGCGCGACTGTGCAACTTGGCATGTTGCCATGCGGAATGCACATGCGCAACCACAATGGGTGCGTATTTCACATACACACCATGTACCCCAACCCATGCACTCTCTGTTGTTTCACGCACACCCTTCCATGCTGCCTGCAATGTTGGCTGGACCGGTGCAACAGCATGATGTACCTTGTCCAGCCACGCATCTGGCACCATGGCACTCCAATTCACCGCCACTGCACGTGATGCTCGCTGTTGCAGCACCCCATGTTGTTTCAGCAGCACATCATGGGCCTGTTGCAACTCCTCCAGAGCCAGTTGTGAGCGGTCAAGTTGTTTTTCAACTGCTTTGAGCCGCTGTGCTTGCTGTTGGAGGGCGTCGAGCTGAGATTGCAGGTTGGTGACTTGGGTGCGTAGGGATGCAGACTCACTGGTATGTTTCTGTGGGTGTGGGGGGGGCGCATGTTGATGAGGGAGTGCACACACGCATCATAGACACACTATGTATTGTACCTCGAGCACTGTGTTGTACTGTTCCTGTTCGTTTGCCAGTGCATTTTGTGCCACTGCAAGCTGCTCCCGTGCTTTTTCCAGGTCATGCTGGCTGTTTTGCAGCTCTTTGGCCAAGCGATCACGTTCATCACGCACTGCCTCAAACTCCACTTGGAGCGTTCCAGCACGAGCGATGAGGGACTCGAGGTTGCTGACCTTACTTGACAATGCAGATACCTGCTTCTTCAGCTCTGCAGTTTCCTGTGGGTGTTGTACATGTAGTGGGCTGCTGTGAGAAAGCATCAATCACAGAGCATCAATCACCACATCCGTCGTTACCTCATTTCGATGTGTGGATTGTCGTGGCTGGACATCATCCTGTGCTGATGCGCTGATGATCAAGAGCACAAAAGCAGCGTGGCATAGCAAGGACTTGCGTGGAGCCATTGGGGAGGCTAACAAGTCTGGATGATTGTTGAAGAATACTGCAGTTATGGGTCTTACATTTGCTATGCACAATGATGCACAATGACGGACAACGAATATGAAATGAAAATAGCACAACCCCACTAAATATACACCACACACAAGATGATCATCCCCACGACTTGTGGTTTTCCCCACTCAAAAACACACGCCCCAACAGGAATTGCAAAAACCGAGAGCTGTACTTGACAGGGTTGACCACAGATATGCTATCCCCATCATGCACTGTAGCCTTGGCCATGTGCTCCATCCACTTGCGTGCATTATACCTGTATTGTCACACACACACACACACGTGGGGTCTATATGTAATGTACAACACATGTGAATGCAACACACACCTACACGTACGGTTGCAAGAAATCAATGACGCCCATGTAGAGCAGCACCGCCTGGGGGGTGCCCTTGCCAGAGCGGGGGATGGCCAAGGCAGGCACAGCCGAACCAAATCGCTCGGTGGATGTGGTGGTGCGCAACAACACAGGGAGGCCAGTGGATGTGTAGGCACGCAATGAAGGAGTGGTGGTGCGGCGTGGGACAGTGTTTGGGGGAGCAACGTTGCTGACATCAACATCATGCGCACCAGCACCACCTGGTTTGTTGTCTTCTTCATCAGATGTGAGGTTGCTGATGCGGCTGAGGGGGCCGTTGGGGTGTGTCTCCTCATCTGTGCTGCTTGGTGCTGCAGGTGCAAGTGCAAACGCGCTCGTGCTTGGGGACTGCCGTTGTAACAGTGGCTGACTTGGCGCATGTTGTGTTGGAGGGTGTAGTGGTGGTTTGCTTGACGGGGGATTGGGGTGCTCTGGTGGTGGTGTGCTATTGGTCGACGATCTGTGGATCAGCGAGAGGCAATGTGGATGATACTGGCGTTTTTGTACTGCACATGCACCATTCCCCTCTTGTTCCACCATTCCCCTCTTGTTCCACCACCTCCCAGCCCTACCCTATGACAGATCGGAGCAGGTCCTGTGCACACTCCTTGGCAGCTTCACGTGCCTGCCTCCTCTGATTTAATGTATTCATACTCGGCACCCGCTCCACACCAGGGCCGTTGACCTCTGGTGATGGCCCCAGTGCTGTTGAATGCCCACTGCCCTGTGGTGGTGGTGATGGATATGTGTGTGTGTTGCAGTATGCTGCATTTCAATGAATATGCGTGTGCATTGACGAGGAAGAATATGCAGCACATCAAGGACATTCAAGTACAAAAACAGCTCCCACTCAGCAGTACCATGTGTAGTGCTGCACCGTGCTCCACGTCGTTTTCAGACACAGTGGGTTGAAATGTATCTGCCCTATATACACTTTTTGTATTGGATAATCGTGGGCTAAAGCAATTCAACCGCTGCACCCATGACCGTGTGTGCCGTGGTGGGCGAGGTGTGGGTGTTGGTGGGTTGGTAAGTGGGGTGGGGAGGCGTGTGGGATGCTTAAAGGCAAGTTCAGGGAGCGGTGGCTCATCTGGTGGTGGCTGTTGTCAGAAGGGATTGTGTTGCTTCGCGATGTGAACACTATGCGTATGCTGCACCCACCAGCACCCAGCATACTCCACAGTACACCACACCTCTGGGGGCTGCCAGTATCCGTTTCCCCATGCAACATAATGCACACCCAGTAGCAAGGAGTAATCAACAACAGCCAATGACCTCAACATAGCACAATCTGCCTGCAATGCTGCATCCAGCTGTGCATACGTATCATCATCAAGCAAGAGGCGCATATCAAGGTCACAGTCTTTGAGGATGGCATTGGGATTGGTGGCACGTTTCACAGCACCCACTTCGCGCTTGTACCAGCTGCCCTTGAGGTCATACTGTGGCAAAGGAGGATGGTCACAATCCACACCATCCACATCACCCAAACACCACAAACACTACAAACACACCTTGCGCTGCAATCGTACATCCGATGGAAACACATTGCCCATGACAATAAACCGAGTGCTGCTGCCATTCATGTGCTGCACACGGTGTACCCCATAAAACCTTGTCAACAGTGTATTTGCATGTCCCGCAACATGCTGATAGTATTCAGGTATCAGACGCAGCAGCATGCGCATTTCCTCACGGCTTACTGTTTTTATCAAGAATCGATCATCCTGCGATAGGAAAAATATGCTGCCAGATTTGCCAGGAGAAGGCATTTCACGAAGTGCCCCCTGGCCTGCAAGGGATAACAAGTATTCAGTGGAATCTATGCCAAACACCTGCCTGAGGCGTGTAAAAGCCATGGGCGCATAGTCCTTCCACCGAAAGGGATAGGCAATGTCCGTCGTGGCTGGAAAGTATTGGGTAAGCTGCTGCGTAAACACGTCCTGTGGCAGTGGTCCCTTGCTTTCGGTGGTGTCCAGGGCTGCAGCTGCTTGGGCAACGGAAAACAACACCCCCAACTGCAACTGTCGTATGAGCTCAAAGTTCCGATGCCCTTTTACAACAACAGTGCCTGCCGCTGGTGCTGGTGCTGTGCTGCGCTGTGGCGGCCCTGCTTCCTGTGGGTCTGCATCCATACCAAATTGCTTGGCACCCTTGCGTGACTCTTGACGACGGGGCACATCTACATCGTCCACACGAAGCACGTGTTCATGCAACAGTGTGCCAGCACGATAGGCTTGTATAAACACAACTTCGGCACGCTGTGGACCTGATGGTTTGTACACACCTTCCCCATGCTGCTGGCCATGTTGCCAAAAACCCACATACGTGCTGCCATCTGATGCATTGGATGTACATAGCGGTGGATGTTCACAGGATGGTGGCATGTACCTAACAGATGGTTGTTCACAGGCATACCTGGCCCACGGAATGCGCCAACACCGTGCTGCAATCCACCCATCCACTCGCCTACAAACGTTTCACCCGTGGGCCACGAAAAGGTGCCCCGGCCGTGGGGCAGTCCTTTGTTCCATGTGCCATTGTAAGAGGTGCCATCTGCAAATGTGTGAAGGGCTGTCATGCCATCAGGGATGTCCGGTGCGGGTGTGTCGCGGGTGTTGGCGAGCGATGCAGCCATCATGGTGCTGACCAATGATGGTTGGGGAGACGGTTGTGGAGGTGTTGGGAAACGGGGAGGAGTGAAATCTTCGTGATTTGTCATGTGGATGGTAAATGGCGTGCAAAGGGTTTTTTTATTGGTATTGCCAACAACATGTGTTGGCATCCGTGCCTGTTTGTCTATGCAATCGCATTCTGCAATCGCTTGGATTACTGCTGAATTACAAACATAATGTAGTGCACATAATCAAATGTGATGAACGCAAATACACTAAACATCAAGCACAAAAAACATTACACAAACATCACCCCATCACCCCGCGCATGAGCACCGAAGTGTTGGTAAAGTCCCCAAGCAAAGGGTTGTAGCCACTGCGTGTAGCACATTGTTGTGATGCAGGCAGTGCTGCAAAAAAATGACTGGCTTTGCTATATTGCGCCACACTCCCTTGGCCAACCATGTTCACCAGCGCACAGAGGCGACCGAAATCAGTAGGGAAAAAAATGTCTGCAGCACCTTTAGGCACCATGTACGTCGCATAGTCATAGGTATGCCCATTGCGTGTGTCGGAGACAATTGGGGCTCCCTGCCCGGCGATGCAGACATCTGGCAAATAGTCAAAGTCAAAGGCAAGGATGGAATGGTTGGGCGGCAGGTGACGCTGCGCATTGAGAAACAGCTGCAAGGCACCTGTGGGGAGCCACAGGATTGTGGACTGGGGTGCAATGGTCTCATGAATCCACCTGCGCACATGGTCGAGGAATGAGCCCGGGGGTTCCATCACGGTGTGCTTCTCATCATCAGGGCTTGTACTCGTAAACACCTCTAATGCCATCCTAATCAATGGATCCTGTACAGTTGCCTCATGACTGAGTGCTTCAATTGGCGAGCCTGTATCCATCACAACGGTGGCCGCCCATCGTCCATCCTCATCGTGCACCACACGGTCGTGAGGCAGGTTGTCCAGCACCTCGCTCATCAACAACACCACATGGGTGTTATCATCATCCACAATACCATTGAAAGCATCCTCCTGTAAGGCATCACGCTGGACCACATTATACACATTGTTGTATACACTATTACACGCCTGTTGACGTGCAGCAAGCACCGCAGATGGCTCTATACTGGTGTACAACACTGTTGCTACCCCCTGGACACCCAAGGTCTTTTGCTCATCAAGCACCCCATGCAGCACATCATTGGCCAGGCGACCAGAGCCACCGCCAACCTCCACCACGTGCAGCCGTGACCGCCCCGATGCAGCCCAGTCGGCACAAATCCACTGTGCAATGGCACGACCATAGTGCGGCTGCAGGAGCTCTGAGGGGGTGAGCCATGCTGTGGAGAGGGTATCGTAGAGCGCACGCGTGGCGGCACGATACTCGTGGTGGTCAAGAAACGTGTGGAATGGGAGGGGGGCGGGGACGGCGCCAACGGGGGAGGAGGCACGGGCAAAATAAGCCGCTAGTGATCGCTGCAGGAATGTGCGGAGGAGGAGTGGGTGCATGCCTGTGTGGGTGGTGTACCGCCACAATGTGGAGTACACTCCTGCGTTTGCGGCACTCCGCAATGTAATTTGCAAACAATAATACCCTATCCATAACAATCACATGCACCTTTGCAACAAACATCACGAAAATGTGGACCACACCTATTGGAACCTTGCGAACCACGGTGCACGCGCTGCATCATCGAGCACGTCCATGCCCTTGTGCCAACACCGACTATAACTATCTTGTCAATCAACTGCTACACAATACAGAAGAATTACCCAACACAGAATATCTAACACAGTTTATACAACAACACAAAATTGATACACAGTTTTTGATACACTTGCAGACGGTGGAGGAGGCTGCAAACGACCCCGAGCAGCAGCAAAAGCTCTGGTGGCTAGGCAGCAGGTTGACCGTGTTGCTCGAGGGGTTAGACACAGCATCGTATGAGGAGGTGGTGAAAGCGCTCGAGGATGGAGTGGATGGAGGGGGGGATGATGGTGACGACAACAAACCATCTGCAATTGCCTTGCGTCAGCAATCGTTGCAGCAGCTTGCACCAGAAGGCCTGGCATTTCTTGAACAGCAAGTGATGGCATTGAGGGAAAGTATGAACGAGCGCAAGATGACGAGTACGACAGCGCTGTTAGGGCGCACAGAGCAACAACCACAAGGAGTGGAGGCAGTGGCAGCAGCAGACGCAGCTGCACGTATTCTGGATTACTTGCTGTCACTTGATGATGCAGAAGCTCGAGCAGCACAGTTGCCAGATGCATTTAGCGCAGGCGATGGGGATGTCGCCGATGATGATGACGAGCAGGAGCAGCTCAGCACGACGCCCCTGTTGCTGCTGCAGGCAATTGAGCGGCGAATGAGGGGTACAGGGGCAGAAGATGGGATGGTGGTGGGTGAGGGGGAGGCAGTGCAATTGGCACTGGAGGAGCTGCGACGAGACGTGTTGGAGTTTGTGTTGGGCAAGGGTTTGTAGATGATGTTCTTGCACATTATTGTACACAAACACGTACATGTAATGCTGATCTGGTGTGGTCAACCCCCCTCTGCCCAAGGGAAAATAAAAAAGCATAAAGAAAACAATGGAGATGGAGCGAATCGAACGCCCGACCCTCTGTATGCGAAACAGATGCGCTAAAAACCACTGCGCCACACCCCCACGTGAGTTGCGGTGATTTCTTGCAGCGGGACCAGCTTATAACCTTTACACGCACATTGCACGAGGGTAGAACGCCTTGGCTCCTGTTTGGGGGAGGAATGGTGCATCTGGTAGCGTGCATAGAGACAGGAGCAGAGACAGGAGCAGCATGTTTTTCTGCTCATCGGGGGTAGTCATAGTTGTGGTATCAGGATGACCAACATGAACAGCAACAAACCCACACGCACACACACACAGCAACGCACATTGTCACGCCTGTTTCACGCCTGTTTCACGCCTGGCTTCAAGGTTGTTTTTTCCTCTTGCTGCATCAACACATGCCATCATAGGAGCAAGTCCACGTGGTCAACATGGTGGTCAACCCTTGCTCTCATTGTTCATTCCCATTATTTCCCATTTGCTGCTTCGTGTTTTCCACCAAACCATCTCATGTTTTTCTCACGCACACACATACTTTCCCTGCTCCTGCAAAGCTCAACAGCTCGATCATCAACCCATTCAATTCCTCTGCCTGTGCTTTTCTCCTCCATCCTCCCTCAGCAGCAAGCCCACTCGTATTCACGAGCCAGTAGGCTGACAAAAACGTTTCAACGTGCAGTCACTGCACCTCGAATTCCCAGTGATGTTGCATCATCGCCTGTTGAAAACGACCATCTCACAACCTCCAAGTCCCAAGCCCTCCAGCGTGTGCTCAACCATGAAGCACTGGTGGTGACACGCGCCATTGAATGGTGGGTGAATGTGTTGGGTCGGAAAAATGCAGACTGGTACAGGCTCCACCATACAACACACAATCAGGGGTACCGTATTGTTGGGCTTTGAGCAAGCCAACAAATACACAGTATTCAACCAGGATGGCCAAGTTGTAGCCCTCCTTGCCGAGGATGACTCATTTGTCCGAACAATCACCCGTCAGTTGTTTCGCACCCGTCGCCCATTTACCGCCACTGTCCTCTCCCCAGATGGTACTGAGATCCTGTTTCGCATCCAACGTCCATTTTACCTCCTTGCCAGTCATGCACGCATTGTCTCTGCTGATGGTGAGACCGTGCTGGGTGAAATATTTGGGCGGTGGCACCTGTGGCGGCGCAACTATGACTTGTACATTGATAGAAGACAGTTTGCGGCAATAAGGGGGGGGCTATGGGCATGGGACTTTGAGCTCACAGATGCCCAGGGCAAGCCACTGGCACTGATTGATCGCAACTTTCAGGTATGGGGTGGGTGTTGCGCATGGTACATGTGGTACACGCAGACACACACCACCACTGCATACACACACACAAACACATGCCCCCCTCCTCAGGGTCTAGCCAAGGAGCTTTTTACAGATGCAGGCAAATATGCAATCCATTTTGGCAGCCCCCGCCACTCGAGTGCAGAACAAGCCGCTGCCACCATCCGTGCTGCCCACCCAACCGCCACCATCGATTCCTCCTCCTTAACCCGCAACGTCCCAGACAATGCTCTCTTGGTGCCAACTGCAACAGGCAGTCAATTAGTTGTAGCACGCCCTCTGGGGTTGTCTGAACGCATGGCAGTGCTTGCAGCGGCTATTAGCATAGACTATGATTACTTTTCACGGCACTCGCATGGTGGTGGGGTGCTGGGTATGGGTGGGCCTGTGGTGCCCCTGCCTATGCCCGTACCAGGAGGAGGTGGTGAAAATGTGGGGGAAGATGCTGCTGGCGCTGGGGGTGGTGCTGTTGGAGCAGGCGAGGGGATGGGAGGTGGGCAAAGCAACAGCAACTACGGTGGGGAAAGTGCCACAGGAGTCGATGCCAACACTGATGGCTTTACACCAGACAGCTTTGATGATGAGTTGCTGGATGATGGTGGTGATGATGGGGATGGAGAAGGAGGATGGGGGGGCATAGCACAGGCACTCACCGACTTTTTGAATGGTGATTAATTAATGTTGTGCCATGCAATGTGTTTCTTTCCACATCTGATTCTCTGTTCCAAATCATCTATGTTGCCATTACACCATCACCCAGTGTAAACAAGCAGAAAACAAACAGCACACAAAGAAGAAGCACAGCAGTGTCGCCTCATATCGACAGCATGGCACAGCGCAAACACAATCACCATGAAACATCCCACCGTTGCCTCGTCCAATCACCACCCCACGTATTTACTTTTTCACAGCAGCACCAGTGGTGGGCAGTCCAACATACACTTTGTACGCATCATAAATGCCCCACTGCAACCCAGTCAGGGTACCAATCATGATGATACGCAGGGGCAGACCACGTGTAAACAGTGCCACCCACCCCATCTCTTTGATAATCTCCCCTGCAGTCGCCCCCTTGGTGGCGTTGAGTTTGGACACCAGGTTGTCCGCAGGATGCGACACGACCGCGCAAAACACACCCGCAATGTACCCCGCTGCAAATGACACACCCAGCTGCTCGGGCTTGGAGCATTGGTCCTTGGGTTTGGGCACGACATACTTGTACAATGCAGTCACAGTGTTTTCAAATGCACCAAATTTGACCATGGTGTAGGGGATCTGGCGACCCCAGAGCGCAGTGACACCCTTGAACAACCCGCCCACGCCCTCCTGGGCAACAAACTTGGGCAAGCCGTCTGACAGACCGCGCGCATACCCAGGAACGGTTTGCACCTTGACCTTGACTGCCTCAAAGGGGCACAGGCCAATGTCGGCAAAAAACTCTGCAGAGGCAGAGCCAGCGAGGTAGACAGCGGTCGAGTATTTATCCATGAATTCCTCACCAGCAATGTCTCCGTAGAGCCTGTCATTGATGGTGGTTGATGATGGTCAGGGGGAATGGTGCACATGGTTACGGTGCATTGTGGTGCACAATGCATTGCTCATTATCTCATACACACTCACATCGTACTTTTTAAAGTATTCGTATAGGCCAAACTTGAGCGAACCCTGGATGCCATAGCCGATGAGTGTGGGTACCCACCCCCTGACCAATCCTGAAAATCCTTGCTCCCTGGCCACAATACCAAACGAATTGCCAATGCCCTTGTACTTTGTGGGGTCGATTTGCATGTTGCACTTGACAACATCAAGGGGTGTCACCGCCATATGCGTAGAGCCGCACGCCAACGCGCCACCAATTGCACATGCTTGATAGAATTCAGCACTGAACAGCTCGATCTTCTTTTTGGGCTCTGCAGGCGCAGGAACAAATGCCCTGGTTTGTTGTGCAGATTGCTCCAAATTAGGGATCTGGTACAAAGAGCGCGGCAAGAGGTCTTGCAGCGCCTTCATGATGTTGCGTCGTTGGGTGCACTGGGTGTTGTGGAGAATCAGAACACAACCCAATGTTGCCCTAAAAACACATATCGCTGATATGTAGATAACACAAGAAGCAGTATACAATGAAGCTGCTGGGGTCTTCACCACAATATGGCACAGCAGTACCGTCATGTCGTCGCTGTCATCGTGCATCTTCACTCCGTGTCGCAGCAGCATCCCTGCCATCGGATGGATCTAACAATACTACAGTCCCTGAGCCAACTGTAGTGTCATTGAAATCACCATTCCACACCGGTGGGGCACACATCACAACATCGGGGGCCACAGCCTCACTCACAGGCGCCCCGCTCCTGACCGAGAAAACAGTCTATGTATGCACTTGGTATCATGTTGTGCATCTCCATCATATTGAAACAAAATGGGTCCCACACATCCACCAGGTCCTCCGTCATGGCCTCACCACGTGGAACGCTGAGGGTCGAATCCAGGGCTCATCCAACGAATCCACGCTCACACCAGCGGGGCGCAAGCAAGCTGCACGCTGCCGTGATGCCCTGCGCTGGTATGTATGTGGTGCACAACAGTTGCTAGCAACCAACATGCAGCCTCAACCAACACCTACACAGTATTCCTTTTGATAGTTGCTTTACCAGCCCCATTACTCGTGCAGCCACCACTGCAGACATCATCTGGGCTAATCGTACAGGTCCCCTCATTGCACTGGATGCATTGAGAGAGGCCAACTTGGGCTTTTTTCAGGGCATGCGCAACGGTGCGGTGTGGAGGTGTGTAGTGCAACGGTGGTTGTTTGTGGGGTAATGCATATATACATCCTGCATGCACTGTACTAGCACAAGACAACACATGTTGATATTCATACTGCATATACATGCCCCACCCATCCACCACCACACACGCAGTGGATGCAGCACAGCAGCACCCAGACCTATATCGCTGTTGGAGGGAACAGCCTGCAGCATTTTGCATTGATGGCCGGTACCCAGTGGTAGAGGTGTTTGGTGAGGCTCGACTTGCTTGGGGTGAGATACTCAATGCTCCAGGGTCTATACACCTGGTAGTCACACACAAGTATGTGCAGGGAGCGTGTGGTTTCGTGTGGTGTGCTTTGCTGTCTCTTATGTGGGTGTTTGTGTACGGAATAGTATTGACACATGTCATGGATCATGTTGTTGTATTCGTGCACAGTTATTGCAGTACCCCTGCTGTGCGTGCATGATGTGTATGCATATCCTTGTGCAGATTCAAACCGGGTGCATCCGTTTTACAGGTCAATCTTGCGTGCATTTTTATGTGTGGCTTTGGGTTTGCCACCAGCAGCATTCCGTGCAGGTAGGATGATTGTGAGATGTTGTTGTGTACGAGATTTGCTGCTGTGCTTGTGTTGTTTGCATCCGTCACAACCCACAATCGTCTATGTTGTACACACATTACACACCCACCACAATGCACCAGTGGATGTCAACAATGGTGGAGTATCTGTCTTTCGCATCAACAAGCGCGCAGAACCCATGTTGTGTGGGCTCAATTACACAGCACATATGCATACTGATAATGTAGAGTACTGATCAAAGAGTTTATTCTGATGGTACCAGGATTTTACACTTTATTCTTTTTCCAAGTGTGCAGAACCTCATCGGAATGTTCCTATGCAGCAGTTGCCTACCCTTTTGGGTGCCTTGTTACCAATGGTATAAATAGTTTAGGGCATGCAGACCGCCGCCGTGTCCACACCCCCACAATAATAACGTAATACCTCGTGCAACATTTACACAACATTGAAAATAATCATGGCTTCTTACCATTGACAGCCTTGCCACTTGGCGGCGTTGGATCCCGCATCTTGGCTGCCCGGCGAACCAAATAGGTACCATCGCTAAACGACTCCATACGTTCCAGCATGCCCTTGTTGCTGTAGCGAACCAGGTTTTCCAACCCCACCAGCAAATCCTGGGTGCTGTCATTGCCTGTTGTTGGGTGTGGAGGGCAAGTGCGTGCGTACCCTACACGTATATCTTCGCACGCCACACCTTACCTGCAGCATCACCGCTTGGACTCTGCCCCTTGCTGCTTGCTGTTGCCACAGACAGCTCACGCAGCTGCCTGTGATACTCTTCCACACGGGGGAGTGGCTCATAACTAATGGGCCTATTGGCGTGTGGAGGAGAGATATTGATTGTGTGGGCACTCAAAGATGGGAAGATGGGTTGTACACGCACATACCGTAGGCGCACACGGCGCTCCATGGGCAGGCGGACGCAGTCTGGGTCGAGCAAGTCAATAGTGTCCACCAGCTGCTGCTGAAAGAGCAACACTCGCGTCCATCGACTGTTGTGGATGTATACATGTGGGTGTATATCTGGCAAGCAGGTGTGTGTGTTGTAACACACATATGTAACACATACTTGAATGGAAATGGTTTTTGGCCAATCCACCGGTCACCATTGGACACAGCAGCAATATCGCGGCGAATGGCGTTGAACCATTCAGCAAATGCAGGGTCATTGTGCATACGGTCACAAAACTGAATGTGGTGGTGAGTATGTGGGGGGGCATTCATGTTGTGCACAATAACCCATGTGCATTGCATACCGCTGCATAGCTCATGGTGTAGTGCACCTCTGCACCATTTGGGGTGGTAATCATCAAGCTGCCAATAGCACGCTGTACACCACGAGAGATTTTGAATGCATCAAATCGAGACAAGTCATGCTCCCTGGTGCGTTGTGGGGGCACGATGTGTGCGCTTGTTGCAGCACATGCACAATGCACCACAGCGCCACCACCAAACATACCGTCGATGTGCTGCCTGCATGTTTTCCTCTCGAATTTCCAACAACTCACGGAAATCCTTGCGGCCACGCGCACCTGGATGTGTGCGTGGCTTGTCTAATGCCCATGCTTCCAAATACGAGGGGTTGCTGCATAAAATGAAACGAATGCCTTCCACCAGCGTAGCCAATGTGTCAGTACCCTGAGTATGTACAGGTATCATATGGGCATGCGTGTGACGCGGTTTCTTTCCCATTGTAGTCCAGTTCCCCCATGTATAAACATACCTGACTGCTGCCAGACTGCAAAAAGGGGCGTTCACGGGGACCCTCCCTGCGCACCACCTCTACAAAGCCCAAAAACTGGGCCAACGTAAACATAATGTATCGTATTTCTTCATCACGATTCTCTTCCCTGTGTGTGTGTATTGTACGTGTAAACATATGTGGTTTGCTGATCCATTTAGTTGTACAACACCTCCACGTGCACACCCACCCACCCTTGATCAAAGCACTCGTCAGTGGCCAGGTGCCACAAGCGCTGCTCCAGGTCAATGGCTGATTCCAACAATGGTCCTCGATAGCGTGCAATAACGCTCTGCACCTCGGCTTGCTGTCGCTGCATCTGCTTATTTCGTTCCAACTGTTGGGGGAGGGCGGATGTGTTGCTGCTACTCAATTCCCTGCTCATTATGCAGTATCAAGACCTACCTCAAGCACCAAATCAGCACGTTTGCGTTCTGTCAGCAACCCACCAAAGATATTGACGACAACAGAGAGCAGTGCAAAAAATGCAGACGCCAACACAGCTGTTTCAGGCTGAAATTTGCGGCCTAACACGTTGCCCACCACATCCAGTATGCCACTTTCATCAATGGCACGTGTTACCATGTGCTGCCGACGGCGTGTGGGGCACCTAGGAGTGGGGCAGTCCAGTGTGGTTGTGCATGCGTAAGGCAAACACAACCAGTTGACACACCTTGTTGTTGTGATTGAACAGGACAACCTCTTGTTGCATATCCTGCTCAAACCATGCCCAAGTCCATGCACAAATCTGCACCTCGTTTCTATGCTGCTGCATGCTGAAGAACAAACGCACGATGGCCCGGAAGAGTGCACGTGCATCATATGCTGCGTTCGATCGTTGTTCAATACGGTTGTCTGCGTGTGTGCTGTGTGTGCTATATGTTACTCTGCAGCATGATGCAAGTCATTGCTCTACAATAACGAGGTTGAATAACCATCAACGTGCTGTGTGTATCAATGTACAGCCGAGCAAGTCATGGCAAAAATGGTGGGCAAAGAAGAAAAGAACAAATATCAGCCTCGTCCACGGCCACCAGCACCACCACGCCCACCGTCACGGCCACCGCGCCCTCCACCTGTGTGTGTGTGTGTGTGTGTGTGTGTGTGTGTGTGTGTGTGTGTGTGTGTGTGT
>VFQP010000668.1_pt1 | contig 58468 bp, 53 predicted proteins | sample 3512351 | NCBI WGS metagenome assembly VFQP01 (sample SAMN10412372, study PRJNA504923) | tailings metagenome | isolation source: Relicate 1 Philex TSF1 revegetated site | place: Philippines: Tuba, Benguet | collected 2017-08-29 | reverse complement strand
AGATTGTGTCGGCCATGTCCCCGAACGCCCGTCGGCTATGTCTCAAGAACGAACAACTTGCCCGGCCATGACGAGATGAAGGGGAGAGATCGGTCTCGAGGCCGGCTCGCGGGAAGTCAGCGAATCGCATCATTCTGCGCCCATGGCAGGCGACAATCCCGATCTCGGCGCGATGCGGCTGGCTCTGGCGCTGGCCGATGCCGGCGATCTCGGCGCTGCCGGCAAACTCGCGGGCGTCGGCAGGCGAACGGCGGCCGCCCGGATCGCCCAGCTTGAACGGGCGACCGGCGCGGTGCTCTTCGATCATTCCGGCGACCGCGTGCGGCCGACCGCGGCGGGCGATGCCTTCATCGGCGAAGCGCGGCTGGCGCTCGCCGCACTCGGCCGGGCGGAGAGGCTTGCGCGGGAGGTCGCCGAACCTTCCGATATCATCGGGATAGGTGCGGTTCCGGACGCGCTCATCTCCATCTGCCGCGAGCTTCTCGACGATCCGGTCTGGCAGGACGAGGGCTTCGCCGTCCGGCTTCACGCCTTGACGCGGGAGGAACAGGCGCGGGCGCTCGCCGAGGGCCGCATCGCCCTCGGCTTCGTCGCCGCCCCGCTGCCGGTCATGCCGCGCCTGTCCTCCAAGGTCGTCGCGACGTCGAAATGGTCGGCCGTCGTGCCCGATGCCGAGGCGCGGCTGCGCAAGACCGCCAGCCTCTCCAATCTTGCGCGCAAGCCGCTGGTGACGCTGGACCGCGAGGTGGCCCCGCTCGCCATCGACGGGCTGATGGCAGCCCTCGGCGCGACCGGCGCACGCCCCATGATCGTGCAGGAGGCGCCCGACTGGGCCGCCGTGATGGCGCTTGTGGCGCTCGGCCTCGGCTCGGCGCTGGTGCCCTCGGCCGTCGCCAGGCGCATCGCGGTTCAGGGCGCGACCGTCATGCCGCTGGTCGAGGCGGAGGACCTGCCGCCCTGGACGATTGCGGCCATCTGGCTGCCCCAGCCGGCCGGCACGCGGGCGGCGCGGGCGATCCAGATCGTCAGAGCCCGTCAGGGCTGAGACGCAGGCCGCCGTTGACGAACGAGCGGATCAGGTGATGAGCGATCGCCAGCGGCGGCGGGCAGGACAGCCTGTCGGGATGCTGCCTGGTCAGGATCTGCCAGCATTCCTCGCGGGTGAACCAGCGGGCGTCCTCCAGCTCCTCCGTGTCGATCTCGATGTCGCGTGACAGCGCCTCGGCATGGCAGCCGATCATCAGCGAGGCCGGATAGGGCCAGGGCTGGTCGAACAGGTAGCCGACCCGGCCGACCTTGATGCCCGCTTCCTCCATGATCTCGCGCCGCACGGCGTCCGCCACCGTCTCGCCGGGCTCGAGGAAGCCGGCCAGCGCCGAATACATGCCCGGCGGAAAGCGGCGCTGGCGGCCCATCAGGCAGCGGTCGCCGTCGACGGGGAGCATGATCACCACGGGGTCGGTGCGCGGGAAGTTCTGCGCGCCGCAGGAGGGGCAATCGCGCCGCCATCCAGCCTGCCGCGCCTCGGTCACGCCGCCGCAGCGGCCGCAATGGCGGTGCGACGCGTGCCAGTGCATCAGCGCCTTGCCCTCGGCCATGGGCCCGAGATGGTGCGGCTCCACCACGCCCTGCATGGCAATGGTGCGCATGTCGGTGATCAGCAGGGTCGGATCGTCGACGCGGATTTCCGCGATCCGGTAGGCGTTCGGATCGGCTTTCACCAGTTCCTTGACGAGGCGGGCATAGCGCGGCGCGCCGTTGGCGAGGCCGAGGAAGGCGGTCTCGATGGGCTCGCCGAAGGCTTCGGCTTCCGCCGCCGTGAACAGCGGATCGCCGCGGTCGCCGTTGCGCCGGAGGATCGGCGTCTCGCCCGCAAAGACATAAAGGCGCGCCCGAGGATCGGCGAAGGTCGCCGTCAGCCAGATGTCGTCGCCGCGCTTGGCGCTCATGCGGTCGAGTTCATTCTCGGTATAGCCGAGCGTGACGGGCGGCAGCGGCGGCAGGTCGGACATGAGGGGCGCTTCGGCTGGTAGGACGGGCCGGCGACGCTCGCATGGCGCAAGGCGCCGAGCAACGCGTCATCCGGGCGAGAGCCTTGCGGAGGCGAGCCTTGCGGCCAGCGCCGAGACGAGGCCGTCGCGGGAGGCCGCCGCATAGGGCTGCGCGGGCGCCTTGCCCCAGACCGGCCCGGGCCAGGCGGGATCGCCGGCAAAGCGCGCGATCACATGGACGTGGAGCTGCGGCACCATATTGCCGAGCGCCGCGACGTTCAGCTTGTCGCAGCGGGTCATGTCACGCAGAACGCCGGAGACGAGGGCGATCTCGTCCATGAGGCCCGCGCGATCCTCCGGCGCCAGATCGACAATCTCCACCGCCCCCTCGCGCCGCGGGATCAGCAGCAGCCAGGGATAGGTCGCATCGTTCATCAGCCGCACCTGGCAGAGCGCGAGTTCCGTCACGGGGACGGAATCGGCGGCGAGGCGGGGATCGAGGGAGAAAGCGGCGGTCATGATCCCTTATCCAGTCGTGAGCCATTCCGTTGCAAAGGCCATGCGTTGGTACCAAAATGACCAACAAACGCCACCGAGTGCCAGCCATTGATAGATCGCGAAGCACGGGACAAGGCAACAGCCTTGGTTGACGCCTTCTGGAACGGCGAAACAACCAACTTCCAGCTTGAGAAGCGTTGGCCCGATTCGAGCGATCCCGGTGTCCGCGCAGTGGGAGACTGGCTTTGGACGCTCTACGACGACTTCACCGAACATAGGGTCAGCAGTGTCAATCGATTCCATCCGGCCATGAACCACCGTGTCCAGATGTGCGTTCAGTTTCTTCGATCGAACGAACCTTACGAATGGCCCCATGGCGTCTTCGCCCCAACGCCTCAACCAGCGTGGCTTGTATACGCCACGTTTGGCCTGGTCGGCCTCTGGAACAAGCGCGTCCTTCGCGGACAGGAACGGTACTGGCGCGAGATGAAAGACCACGGCGACCTGGATGCCTGGCCGCTAAGGAGGCTGCCGGCTGACGAGGCGATTGTCCCCGCTCGCGCCTAGCCTTGCGATCACGACCCCGCTTGCTTCGCCGGCCGCACAAGGCCATATAGCAGGCGGGAGGTTGGCGGTGGACGAGACACTCGCCAACCCGGTCAGGTCCGGAAGGAAGCAGCCGTAACGAGCCCGTTTCGGGTCGCGTGTCCAGCCTCCCACCTTTGATCCGCGGCTTCATGCTTGCCCCGCGACCGCGGGCGCGCGAAGCTTGGAGAGTCGATCTCCGCCGAACCCTGTCGAGCAGCTGGCCATGGATTCACCGCCCGAGAACGAACCCGGGTTCGATCTCGGGACGCCGGAACCGGCCGCAGCCCACCCGAGCTACCGCGTCCTCGCCCGCAAGTACCGTCCGCAGCGCTTCGAGGACCTGATCGGCCAGGAGGCCATGGTCCGCACGCTCTCGAACGCCTTCGAGACCGGCCGGATCGCGCAGGCCTATATGTTCACCGGCGTCCGCGGCGTCGGCAAGACGACCACCGCCCGCATCCTCGCCCGCGCGCTGAACTACGAGATCCCCGGCGAGATCGACCGCCCGACCATCCGCCTCGACCGGCTCGGCCGGCACTGCCAGTCGATCATGGAGGGCCGGCACGTCGATGTGATGGAGATCGACGCGGCCTCGCATACCGGCATCGACGATGTCCGCCAGATCACCGATGGCGCGCATTACGCGCCGGTCTCGGCCCGCTACAAGGTCTATATCGTCGACGAGGTCCACATGCTCTCGGAGAAGGCGTGGAACGCCTTCCTGAAGACGCTGGAGGAGCCGCCGGCGCATGTGAAGTTCATGTTCGCCACGACGGAAATCCGCAAGGTTCCGGTGACGGTGCTCTCCCGCTGCCAGCGCTTCGACCTGCGCCGTGTCGATGCCGACGTGCTCGTCCGGCATCTCACCGGGATCTGCGAGAAGGAGCAGGTCGAGATCGAGCCGGACGCGCTGAGCCTGATCGCGCGCGCGGGCGAGGGATCGGTGCGCGACTCCCTGTCGATGCTCGACCAGGCCATCGCCCACGGGGCCGGCAAGGTGGAGGCGGCGGAAGTCAGGCGCATGCTCGGCCTTGCCGACCGCGCCCGCGTCATCGACCTGTTCGAGCACCTGATGCGCGGCGACCTCGCGGCCGCCATGGCCGAGCTCAAGAGCCAGTATCATGACGGCGCGGACCCCGAGATCATCCTGACCGAGCTCGCCGAGTTCGTGCATTTCGTCACCCGTGTAAAAGTCGTGCCGGCAGCCGCCGACGACGTGTCGTTCAGCGAGACCGAGCGAAGCCGAGGCCGCGACTTCGCGGCGAAGCTCTCGCATCGCGTGCTGGCGCGCGCCTGGCAGATGCTGGTCAAGAGCATCGAGGAAGTCGGGCGCTCGCCGCGTCCCTTCGCCTCTGCCGACATGGCGCTGGTGCGCATCGCCCACGCGGCGGACCTGCCGACGCCGGACGAGGCGCTGCGCATGCTGGCGGACGGATCGGGCGCGGTCGGCGGCAGCCCTGCCCCCCGCGCGCCCTCCGGCGGCAATGGCGGCGCGGTCAGCCAGGCCGTGGCCGCCAGCGGCGGCGCTCCACGCCTCGCCGCCGTGGCGCGGCCGGACGGCGCGCCGGTCGCCATGCGCGCGCCCGAGGCGGCGCCGGCCCAGCATCTGGTGGTCGCCGGCTTTGCCGAAATCCTCAAGCTCTGCGCCGACAAGCGGGACGTGCGGCTGAAGCAGCAACTCGAAAGCGACGTTCATCTTGTCCATTGCGAAGACGGCCGCCTCGACATCCGGCCGACGCGCAATGCAGCTCCGACCCTTGCCGGCGACCTCCAGAAGAAGCTCTCCGACTGGACCGGCCGCCGCTGGATCGTCACCATCGTCTCCGCGGAAGGCGAGCCGACCGTGCGCGAGCGGCTGGCCGCCGAGCAGGAGGCCCGCGAGCGCGGCGTGCTGGCCCATCCCGCCGTGCAGGCCGTGCTGGCGAAGTTCCCCGGCGCGGAGGTGGTGGCCGTGCGGCCGCTCGTCGGCGACGGGCTCGATGCCGCGGCATCGGCCCCTGTCGAACGCTCCGACGAACCTGATGCAGAGGGCGACGACAACTGGGAGCCCGTCGACCCCTGGGACGACGATTTCTGATCCCTTTCGAGGAACGACGCCATGAAAGACATTATGGGCCTGATGAAACAGGCGCAGGCCATGCAGGCCAAGCTTCAGGAGGCGCAGGCCGACATGGAGCGGACCGAGGTCGAAGGCTCGGCCGGCGGCGGCCTCGTCACCGTGCGCCTGACCGTCAAGGGCGACCTGCGCGGACTGTCGGTCGATGTCTCGCTGCTCAAGGCCGACGAGAAGGAAATCGTCGAGGACCTGATCGTCGCGGCCCATGCCGACGCCCGCAAGAAGGCCGAGGTGGTGGCGCAGGAGAAGATGAAGGGCGTCACCGGCGGCCTGCCGCTGCCGCCCGGCCTGAAACTGCCGTTCTGATGCCGCTCCGGCGCCTCGCCATTTCGGAAGTGAAGCCCTTCCCCTATGCCTTCGAGGCGGGGATCGGCGGCACCATGACCGATGTCGGGCGCACGCTCGGCAGCGAGACGATCGGGCTGATCATCCAGACCGTGCCGCCCGGCAACCGCGCCTCGCGCCGGCACCGGCACGTGTTCCAGGAGGAAATGCTGATCGTCATGGGCGGCATCGGCGTGCTGCTGCATGGCGACGAGCGGATCGAGGTGAAGCCGGGCGACGCCTTCTGCTACCTGGCGAACGACCCGGAGTTGCACACGTTCGAGAACACCGGCACGGGCGACCTCATCATCTGGGCGTTCGGCAACCGCTTTCCGCACGAGGTCTGCCTCTATCCCGACCAGGGCGTCGCCTTCGTCGAGGGGCTCGGCGCGGAAGTCCCGCTCGACCGCATCGCGGAGAGCCAGTGGACCGAAGGCCGGCGCAAGACATGAGAGCATTTCCATGAGCCGCCGCGTCGCAGGCCCGGAGATCGAGCGCCTGATCCAGCTTCTCGCCAAGCTGCCGGGGCTGGGGCCCCGCTCGGCGCGGCGCGCCGCGCTGCATCTCGTCAAGAAGCGCGAGAGCCTGATGCAGCCGCTGACGGCGGCTCTCGGCGAGGCGCTGGACAAGATCGTCATCTGCGGCACCTGCGGCAATGTCGACACCTCCGACCCCTGCACGGTCTGCACCGATCCGCGCCGCGACGGCTCGGTGATCGTGGTGGTGGAGGATGTCTCCGACCTCTGGGCGCTGGAGCGCGCCGGGGCGATCAACGCGAAATACCATGTGCTCGGCGGCACGCTGTCGCCGCTCGACGGCGTCGGGCCGCAGGACCTCAACATCGAGAGCCTCGTCAACCGGGTGCGGGCCGGCGGCGTGCGCGAGGTGATCCTCGCGGTGAACGCCACGGTCGACGGCCAGACCACGGCGCATTACGTGACGGACCTGCTTGCCGGCACGGGCGTCACGGTCACGCGGCTCGCGCACGGCGTGCCGGTCGGCGGCGAACTCGACTATCTCGACGAGGGTACTATCGCCGCGGCGATCAGGTCCAGGACGGCGTTCTGAACCTCAGAGCGCCAGCTCCCCGGTCGCATATCGCCGCGCCGTCTCCTTCGCGCCGACCGCGTAGAGCGAGGCGAGGGCCGCAGTTACGGGCCCGGCCAATCGCGGATCGCGGCCAAGATCGTCGCCGAACACCTCGCGCACAGCGAGAAGGGCAGGCGCCAGCCTTTCCGCCATCGGCCCGGCCTCGCGGGCGATTTCGGCGAGCCTCCCCGCCAGGGGATCGCGCACGTCAATGGCGGCGCCCTTCTCGTCGATGCCGGTCACATAGCGCATCCACGCCGCGATCCCGAGCGCGGGCGCGCCGGCATCCATGCCTTTCGCCAGTCGCTCGCGCACGGTGGCGACGAGCCGCTGCGGCAGCTTCTGCGAGCCGTCCATGGCGATCTGCCATGTGCGGTGGCGCAGCGCCGGATTGGCGAAGCGCTGGATGAGGCTCGCCTTGTAGGCCGCGACATCGAAGCCCGGCAGCGGCCGCAGGGTCGGCGTCGCATCGTCCATGAGCCGGCGAACGCTTCCGGCGATGCCGGCATCCGCAATGGCCTCGGCGACAGTTTCACAGCCGCAGAGATAACCGAGATAGGCAAGCGTGGAATGCGACCCGTTGAGCAGGCGCAGCTTCATCAGTTCGTAGGGCGCGACATCCCCGACCACCTCGACGCCGCTCGCGGCAAGGTCCGGCCGTCCGGCGGGGAAATGATCCTCCACCACCCATTGCCAGAAGGGCTCGGCCACTACCGGCCATGCATCCTCGACACCGAGCGCGCGGGCGACATCCTCGCGGTCGGCGTCGGTGGTCGCGGGCACGATGCGGTCGACCATGGTCGAGGGACAGGCGAGGCTGTCTGCGACCCATTGGCCGAGATCGGCATCGCGCAGGGCGGCGAAACGGGTCAGCACGCGCTTCACCGTCTCGCCGTTGGCCGGCAGGTTGTCGCAGGAGAGCACCGTGAAGGGCTGGATGCCTGCCGCGCGGCGGCGCGCCAGCGCCTCGATGATAATGCCGACCGCCGAGCGCGGCAGGTTCGAAGTGAGATCGTGGCGGATGTCCGGGTGGTCCTCCGCCAGCGTGCCGGTGGCGGGATCGTGGCAATAGCCCTTCTCGGTGACAGTCAGCGAGACGATGCGGATGGCGGGATCGGCAAGGCGTTCCAGCAGTCTGAGCGGCGCCTCCGGCGCGACCAGCACCTCGCGAACCGAGCCGATGATGCGGTAGCGGGTCGGCTCGGCCGAGCGCACCGCCAGCGTGTAGAGTCCATCCTGTGGGGTCAGCGCATCATAGGTGTCCGGCGCGCGGAGCGAGGCACCGACAATGCCCCAGCCCGTTTCGCCGGCCGCCAGCCGGTCGTCGATGACCACGGCCTGATGCGCGCGATGGAACGCGCCGATGCCGAGATGGGCGATGCCCGCCGTCACCGCCGCGCGATCATAGGCCGGGCGCGCGACCCCTGCCGGCACACCGGGCAATGTCTTGTCCGATAGCCTCTTCATAGCCGGTACGCCTTCTTCGCGAGCCCGTAGGCGAGATCCTGCGCCAGCTCGAACGCCTCGTCCTCGTCCAGCCGGTGATCGGCGACGAGTTCGGCGAGATGCGCGCAGTCCACGCGGCGCGCCACATCGTGCCGGGCGGGAATGGACGGGAAGGCGCGGGTGTCGTCGTTGAATCCGGCCGTGTTGTAGAAGCCCGCCGTCTCGATGGCCTGAGCCTTGAAGCGCTTCATGCCCTCCACCGAATCGAAGAACCACCAGGGCGGGCCTAGCTTCAGCGCCGGATAGTGCCCGGCGAGCGGCGCGAGTTCGCGCGAATAGGCCGTCTCGTCCAGGGTGAACAGGATGATCGTGAGCGCCTTCTCGTTGCCGACCGCGTCGAGCAGGGGTTTCAGCGCCGCGACATAGTCGGTGGGACCGGGAATGTCGGCGCCCATGTCGCGGCCGAAACGGGCGAAAACCCCGCTATTGTGATTGCGCCGCGAGCCCGGATGAATCTGCAGCACGAGCCCATCGTCGAGGCTCATGCGCGCCATCTCGGTCAGCATCTGGCCGCGGAAGAGATCGGTCTCCCCGGCGGTCGGGTGGCCGGTCGTCACCGTCAGGAACAACCGCTCCGCATCGGCGGCGGAGAGGTTCGCGGTGCGGGCCGAAGGCAGGCCGTGGTCGGAGGCTGTCGCGCCGTGGCGTTGGAAGAAGGCGCGGCGCTTGCGGTGGGCGGCGAGATAGCCGGTCCATGTCGCGGTATCCTCGGCCGTGATCTCGCCGAGCCTCGCGACATTGGCGCGGAAACCTTCGAAATCGGGATCGGTCACCGCGTCGGGGCGATAGGTCGTGACCACCCGCCCCTTCCAGCCGGAAGCTGCGATCTGTGCGTGCCATTTGAGGTCGTCCAGCGCGCCTTCGGTGGTCGCGATCACCTCGATGCCGAAGGTCTCGAACAGGGCGCGCGGACGGTAGGCCGGGAGCTTCAGGGCGGCGTCGATCCGGTCATAAGCAGCCTCGGCATTCCGAGCGTTCAGCCGCTCGTCCAGCCCGAACAGGGCGGCGAAGGCGTGATCCAGCCAGAGCCGCGTCGGCGTGCCGCGAAAGAGGTGATAGTTCGCCGCGAACAGCCGCCAGACGGCGCGCGGATCGGTCTCGACCGGCGTGCCGTCCTTCGCAGGGATACCGAGCTGCTCCATCGCAATGCCCTGCGAATGGAGCATCCGGAAGACGTAGTGGTCCGGCGTCACGAAGAGCCCGGCCGGGTCGCTGAACGGTTCGTTCTGGGCATACCAGCGCGGGTCGGTATGGCCGTGCGGCGACACGATGGGCAGGCCCGCCACGCCGTCGTAGAGTCGCCGCGCGATGGCGCGCACGGTCCGGGCGGCGGGAAACAGGCGGTCGGGCGGCGCGATGCGGCTGGTCGTCGCCGGAAGCCTCTGCGGGATCATCGTTCCTCCCGTGCCGCCGCCCGCTGTCCCGCGGATGTGTCTGGCACATGCAGCGAAGCTAGTATTGTAGCCATCCAAGTCAATCACGGGCCGATGGCGGTTGCTTCCGCTCCTCGTAAGGCTTGCTCCTTACCCCGCCGTGTCGCAGAGGTTGGACGCGGCATCGGGCGCGACAGGGAGACGGGGTTGAGGACGATCACGGTCATCGGCATCGGCATGGGCAATCCCGAACACCTGACGCTGGAAGCCATCGCGGCGATCCGCGCGGCCGACGCCTTCCTCGTGATCGAGAAGGGCACGGCCGCCGACGAGCTTGTGGCGATCCGCGAGACGATCCTCGACCGGGTGCTGGACGGCCGGGCGCCGGCCATCGTGCGCATCGCCAACCCGAAGCGCGATGCCGCCGATCCCGATTATCGCGCGGGCGTCGATCGCTGGCACGCCGCGCGCGTCGCGCTCTACGCCGAGGCGATTGCCGGACTGCCCGACCATGCGCTCGGGGCATTTCTGGTCTGGGGCGATCCGGCCTTCTACGATTCGACCATCCGCATCCTCGACCAGGTGGCAGCGGGCGGGCCGTCCTTTGTCCTGAAGGTGATCCCCGGCATCAGCGCGCCGCAGGCGCTCGCCGCCGCGCACGGCATTCCGCTCAACCGGATCGGCGAGCCGATCCACGTCACGACGGGGCGGAAGCTGGCGGAGGGGCTGGCGCACGATATCGACTCGACGCTCGTCATGCTGGACGACGGCTCTGCCCTGGAGGCTCTCGACCCCGCAGGTCTCGCGATCTGGTGGGGCGCCTATCTCGGCACGCCGGACGAGGTGCTGGTGGCCGGTTCGCTCGCCGAAGTGAAGGCAGAGATCCTGCGCCTCAGGCGCGAGAGGCGCGCCGCGAAGGGCTGGATCATGGACACCTATCTGCTGCGGCGGATCGCGGACTAGCGCCTCACGCCCGCGCGATGGCGTGGAAGAACGAGCCCGACACGGTGCCACGCACATGGCCGACAGGACCGAGGCTCGTCCCCTCCGCATCGACCGCCTCGCCCAGGGCACCATCGGGTGAAGACGCGGTGATCGTGGCGTAGTGGAACTCGTGACCTGTTAGCCGGCTACCGATCTCACCCAGAACACTGGGCGAGGAAGTCGTCACCACGCGGTAGCCGAGCGACATCTTCCGCTTGGCGAAGCTGGTCGAGACCGGCAGCAGCCCGAGCATCGGGTGCCGAACACCCTCGGCATCCTCCAATGTTTCGCCGAGCACCATGTAGCCGCCGCACTCGCCATGGACCGGCCGTGCTTCGGCGAAGCATCGCATGCCTTCCCGGAAACGGATCGCCGCCGCGAGCGTCGCCGCGTGGAGCTCGGGATAACCGCCCGGCAGCCAGCAGGCATCGCAATCATCCGGCGGCGGCTCGTCGGCCAGCGGCGAGAAGGGAACGATCTCCGCTCCGGCCACGCGCCAGCCCGCCTCGACATGGGGATAGACGAAGGAGAAGGCGGCATCGCGCGCCACCGCGATCCGGCGGCCGGGCGGCGGCAGCGGCGGCGCTTCGTCGCCGGCAAGGACTGGTATCGCGGCATCCGCCGCCTTGACGAGTGCGTCGAGATCGACGGCAGCGGCGACGGCATCCGCCAGCCGATCGAGGCGCTCGGCGAGGTCGGCGGTCTCACCGGCCTGGACGAGGCCGAGATGGCGCTCGGGCAGGATCAGGCTCGTCTCGCGCGGCAGCGCCCCGAAAACGGTGAGGCCGATGCGCTCCATGCCGTCGACGACGAGGCGGCGATGCCGCTCGCTCGCCACCTTGTTGAGGATGACGCCGGCCACCTTGATGCGCGGATCATAGGTCGCGCAGCCGAGCGCGACGGCCGCCGCCGACTGCGCCTGCCCCGACACGTCGATGACCAGCACAACGGGCCAGCGCAGCCGCGCAGCGATGTCGGCGCTCGCGCCGGTATGGCCCTTCGCGGCGCGGACGCCATCGAACAGCCCCATCGAGCCCTCGCCGATGACGATATCCGCGCCGGCCGAGGCTTCCGCCGCGAGCCGGTCGATCAGCGCGTCCGGCATGGCGAAACTGTCGAGATTGCAGCTCGGCGCGCCGGTGGCGGCGGCGTGGAAGGCGGGGTCGATATAGTCCGGCCCGCATTTGACGCCGCGCACGGCAAGGCCCCGGCGGCGCAGCGCACGCTGCAGCCCGAGCGTCACCGTCGTCTTTCCCGAGCCGGAGCGCGGCGCGCCGATCAGAAGTCCCTTTGCCGGCTTCATGCCTGATGGTCCAGCGCTGGCGAGAGTACATGGGCCGCGATGGTTCGGCGGAGTTCCGCAATGGCTCCGATGGCGATCACGGCCGGCGAGCGGATCGTACCGGCTTCGGCAAGGCTTGCGAGGTCGCCGAGCCGCGTTTCGACCACCTGCTCGCGCTCGGTCGAGGCGCGATGGACCGCGACGGCGGCGGTATCGGGGCGAAGTCCACCCGCCATGAGCGCGGCCGCGATCGGCGCGAGATTGGACACCGCCATGTAGAGCACGATGGGCTGGCCGGTGCGGGCAAGCGCCGCCCAGTCCAGCGCCTTGTCCTCGGCGAGATGACCGGTGACAAGGATGACCGCGTGGTTGGTGTCGCGCGAGGTTGCGGGGATGCCATGAACGGCGAGGCTGGCAAGGCCCGACGAGACGCCGGGCACGATGCGGAAGGCAATACCTGCCGCCGCCAGCGCCTCGGCCTCCTCGTGGCCGCGGCCGAAGATGAAGGGGTCGCCGCCCTTGAGGCGAAGAACACGGCGGCCTGCGCGGGCATGGGCGACCAGCATGGCGCTGATCTCGGCCTGTTTCGGCGAGGGCTGATGGCCGCGCTTGCCGGCATTTTCCAGTCGCGCGCCGGGGCGCGCCAGCGTCAGCACGCGCGGATCGATCAGCGCGTCGTGGACGACGACGTCGGCCTCGGCGAGGGCATGGAGCGCGGTCAGCGTCATCAGGCCGGGATCGCCGGGGCCCGCCCCGACCAGCCAGACGGTGCCGGGCGAGAAAGCGGGCAGAAGATGGGTCGGCAGGGCCTGAGTCATGGGGCGGCTCCCCCGCCGCGCGGGCGGAAGCGGCGGTCGTAACCGGTGGAATAGAGCGCACTTTCGCGGAAATCGGTGCTGCCGAGCGCCGGTCCGACGAGGATGAGCGCAGTGCGCTCCAGTCTGGCCTCGGCGACCTGCGCGGCGATGGTGGCGAGCGTGCCGGCCAGAACCGTCTCGTCCGGCCAGGAGGCGCGGAAGACGATGGCGACCGGGCAGGCCGCGCCATAGAGCGGCGTCAGCTCGGCGACGACCTTGTCGATGACGTGGATAGACAGGTGGATGGCGAGCGTCGCGCCGGTCGCCCCGAAGGCCGCGAGCGTTTCGCGCTCGGGCATGGAAGAGGCGCGGCCGGACGTGCGGGTCAGCACCACCGACTGGGCGACCTCGGGCAAGGTCAGTTCGCGGGCGAGCGTCGCGGCGGCGGCGGAGAAGGCGGGCACGCCGGGCGTCACGGTGTAGGGGATGCCGAGGGCGTCGAGCCGGCGGAGCTGCTCGCCCATGGCGCTCCAGATCGAGAGGTCGCCGGAATGGAGCCGCGCGACGTCGTGGCCCGCGTGATGGGCCGCCTCGATCTCGGCCATGATGGCGTCGAGGTCCAGCGGCGCGGTATCGACGATGCGCGCGCCGGCCGGGCACCAGCCAAGGATCTCCGAAGGCACCAGCGACCCCGCATAGAGGCAGACCGGCGAGGCTGCGACGAGGTCCCGTCCGCGCACGGTGATGAGGTCGGGCGCGCCGGGGCCGGCGCCGATGAAATGGACGGTCATGGCAGGCTGACAATCATGGCTTGGCTCCGCGCGCCAGCGCGCATGTGACGCGGCCGAGGGATAGGCGGGGAAGGATGAGGCTTGCCTGCGGGCCGGCGGCGGCGAGCGCCGCCGCCTCCGCGACCGAACCGACGCCGTAGAGCGCGACCACGCGGGAGGAACGCGTGGCGCAGCCGGCATCCTCGCCGCGCAGAGCCTCGTCGGGGATGCCGACGACCGGCACGCCGAGACCGACCGCGAGGCTCGCAAGACCCGGCTCGGCCGCGCGCGTGGCGGTGGTGGCGATGCAGCCGATGGCATCGGCTGTCAGATCAAGACGTGCAAGCGCAAGGTCGAGGCAGGCGCGGATATCGGTCTCGCCCGTGCCGGGGCGAAGGCCGATGCCGGCCGCGATCATGCCCTGCCCGCCGCTCATGGCTTCACCACGCGCCATTGCGTGACCGTCATGGCCGGTCGCCAGCCGTGCTTGCGGCCGACGGCATCGAGCCGCTCGATGCCGATCCGGCGCATGGTGCCGCCATGCGCGGCAAAGAGCGCGGCGAGGCGCGCCTCGCCCTCCAGCGTCACGACATTGGCGACGAGCCGCCCACCGGCCCGCAGCGCCTGCCAGCAGGCGTCGAACACCGCCGGATCGGAAATGCCGCCGCCGATGAAGACGGCATGCGGCGGCTCCAGCCCCGCGAGCGCCTCCGGCGCGCGGCCCCCGACCACGGAGACGGCCAGCGCGCCGAGCGCCGCGGCATTGCGACCGATACGCGCCGCGCGCCCGGTATTGGATTCGATGGCAAGTGCGCGGTTCGCGAGATGGCGCAGGCACCATTCGACGCTGATCGAGCCCGAGCCGGCGCCGACATCCCAGAGCAGTTCGCCGGCGCGGGGGCCGAGCGCCGCCAGCGTCACCGCCCGCACTTCTGCCTTGGTGAGCTGGCCGTCGCTCTCGAACCAGTCGTCATCGAGCCCGGATGCGAGCGGGAGCACCTTCGCGTCGCGGTCCGCCGCGACCTCGACGGCGACGAGGTTGAGCGGGTCGATATCAGTCAGGTCGAAGCTGGCGGCGCAAGCCTTGCTCACACGCTCGCGCGGCCCGCCCATGGCTTCGAGCACGGTGAGGGTCGACTGGCCCATGCCGCGTGCGGTGAGCAGGGCGGCTAGCTTCTCCGGCGTCGTCCCGTCCCACGAGAGCGCAAGGATGCGTGCGCCGGGCTGGAGATGCGGCACGATGCGTTCCAGCGCGCGACCGTGCAGCGAGACGAGCGCGCAGTCCTGCTGCGCCCAGCCGAGCCGTGCGCAGGCGAGCGAAAAGGCGGAGGGCTGCGAGATGACGCGCATCTCTTCGCGCGGCACGAGCGCCGCGAGTTGTACGCCGACGCCATAGTGGAAGGGATCGCCGCTCGCGAGGACCACGACCCTGCGCCCGCGCCGGGCCATGATCGTGGGGAAGGCGTCATGAATCGGGCTCGGCCAGGCGAGCATCTCGCCGGCAATGGGCGCGGCGAGGTCCAGATGGCGGCGGCCGCCGACGACCAGTTCGGCCTCGGCAAGCGCGCGCAAGGCCGCGGCCGAGAGGCCGGCGCGGCCGTCCTCGCCGATGCCGATAAGCGTGAGCCAGGGCGCGATCACAGCGCTCGACAGGGCGGCCTCGTTCCGCGACAAGTCAGCCATGGCGAGCCCCCCGACCGACAGCGGCGGACGACAGATCGCGCTCATGATCCTCGGCGGCACGAGCGAGGCCGCCGCGCTGGCCGCGCATGTCGCGGCTGCCGCGCCGGACCTGTCCGCGCTCGTCTCGTTGGCGGGGCGCACGTCCGCGCCGCGTCCGCTCGCTTTGCCCATGCGGATCGGCGGGTTCGGCGGCGCTGACGGTCTCGCGCGCTTCCTGCGCCAGAAGAACGTGAAGGCCGTGGTCGATGCGACCCACCCCTTCGCGGCGATCATGCCTTTCAATGCCGAGGCCGCCTGCCGCCTTGCCGGCGTGCCGCTGGTCGCGCTGCGCAGGCCGGAGTGGACGCCTGCCGCCGGTGACCGGTGGCTCGATGTCCCGGACATGGCGGCCGCGGCGCGCGCGCTCGGCGGCGAGCCGAAGCGCGTCCTGCTGACCATCGGCCGGCAGGAACTCGCCGCCTTCGGTAGCGCGCCGCACCACCGCTACCTCGCGCGCACGATCGATGAGCCGGAGGCCGACCACGGCCTCGCCGAACTCAAGCTGGTCCGCGCGCGCGGACCCTTCGCCCTCGCGGACGAAATCGACCTGATGCGCAGGGAGGCCATCGAAACCGTCGTCGCCAAGAATGCCGGCGGCGCGGCGACGGAGGCGAAGCTTGCCGCCGCGCGCACGCTGGGCATTCCCGTCGTCATGGTGGCCCGGCCGGCCAAGCCCGATGTCCCGGTGGTCGAAACGGTGGACGCCGCCATCGGCTGGCTGAGGGATCACGGCATCCTCCCGACCGAGCGCGGCGTATAGAGGAACCGCCTGCCGTCCGATCCGCCCACCGCGCGGGTCGTGGAGGCACCGATCAGCACCAGCGTCGCCATGTCGGCCGAGCCCGCCGCGGCTTCCGCCTCGGCGAGCGGCACGACGCGGATCGCCTCGTCCGGACGGCCGATGGCGCGGGCGAAGGCGACGGGCGCATCCGCCGCGCGGTGGCGGCCGGCGATCTTCAGCGCCTCGCCGAGCTGCCAGGGCCGCGCCTTCGAGATGGGATTGTAGAGCGCCACGACGAAATCGGCAGCGAGCGCGGCTTCCAGCCGGCGCGTCACGACATCCCACGGCTTCAGATTGTCGGAGAGCGACATCACGGCGAAATCGCCGCCGAGCGGCGCGCCGAGCTTCGCCGCAGCAGCCAGGACGGCCGTGATACCCGGCTCGACGCGGATCTCGATATCGGCCCATGCGGGCCGTGCCTCTTCCAGCGCCTCGAAGACCGCAGCGGCCATGGCGAAGACGCCGGGATCACCGCCCGAGACGACCGCGACGGATCGTCCTCCTGCGGCGAGGTCCAGCGCGTGGCGCGCGCGGTCGAGTTCCACACGATTGTCGGAGGCATGGCGGGCGAGGCCCTCGCGATGCGGCACGCGGCCGACATAGGGACCGTAGCCGACGAGGTCGGTCGCGACATCCAGCGCGGCGGAGGCTGCCGGCGTCAGCCAGCGCGGATCGCCGGGGCCGAGGCCGATGACGGTGAGCCGCCCCGTCACAGCCGCCGCCCCTCGCCGGGCACGAGGATCATCGAGAAATAGGGCGCCTCGTCATCGGTCTTCTCGGCGAGCGGCAGGATCTTCTGCGCGGCCATGGTGGCGCGCTCGACATAGATGGCGCGGGCGAGAAGGCCCGCCTCCTCCAGCGCCCGGCGCACCTTGGGCAGGTTGCGGCCGAGCTTCATGACGACGGCGGCGTCGGTGTCCTTGAGCCGGCGGGCGAGATCCTGCTCGGGCAGCGTGCCGGGCAGCACGGTCAGCACGTCGTCGCCCCATGTGATCGGCGCTTCGGCGAGCGTCCACGCTCCCGACATGCCGGAGACGCCAGGGATCACTTCGAAAGGGAAGCGCGGTGCGAGCCGACGCCACAGGTGCATGAGCGAGCCGTAGAAGAAGGGGTCGCCCTCGCAGAGGATCGCGACGATGCGCCCGGCTTCGGCCTCCGCCGCCAGCAGCGCGGCGGATTCCGCGTAGAAGGCGGCGATGGGCTCGGCATAGGCGGCGTCTGCCACCGGCGCCTCGGTCGTGACCGGATAGACCAGCGCGATCTCGCGCGCGGGGTCCGCCCCGATGATCCGGTCGGCGATGGTGCGGGCATTGCCGCGCTGGCCCTTCCTGCAGAAATGGACGAGGCGGTCGGCCGTCCCCAGCACCTCGCGGGCGCGCAGGGTCACGTAGCCGGGATCGCCCGGCCCGAGGCCGACACCGTAAAAGGCAGGGCCTGAGAAGGAAGGTCTGACGCTCACGGGCCTCACTCCTTCGCGCTCGCAAGCGCGTTGACGGCGGCGGCGGCCATGGCCGATCCGCCACGCCGGCCGTGGACGACGAGGAAGGGCACGCGGCCGTCCTTCGCCAGCGCCTCCTTCGATTCCGCCGCGCCGACGAAGCCGACGGGAATGCCGATGACGGCGGCCGGCTTCGGTGCGCCCTCGTCGAGCATGTCGAGCAGGCGGAACAGCGAGGTCGGCGCATTGCCGACGACCACGAGGCTGCCGGCGAGCCGCTCGCGCCAGAGTTCCATCGCGGCGGCCGAGCGGGTGGTGCCCATGGCGTCCGCAAGGCCCGGCACACGCGGATCGTCGAGGGTGCAGACGACGTCGTTGGCGGCGGGCAGGCGCGCACGGGTGATGCCGTTGGCGACCATCTTGGCGTCGCAGAGGATGGGCGCACCGGCCGCGAGCGCCGCCTCGGCCAAGACAGCGAAATCCGTGGACATGTCGACATCCGCCGGCAGGTCGGTCATGCCGCAGGCGTGGATCATGCGCACGACGACGCGCTCGGCTGTCCCCGCGAAGCGCGTCAGGTCGGACTCGGCCCGGATCAGCGCGAAGGAGCGCGCATAGATGGCGGCGCCGTCGCGCAGATAGTCGGAGCGGGTGGCTGCGTCGGCGGTCATGATGGAACGGTGTCCGAAAGGGAAATGGCGGCGAGATCGCCCGGCGCGGCGAGCAGGCGGGCAAGCGCGTCCGCCGCGAGGCGGCCATGGGCAGCATCGGAGGCTGTCCCGTCAAGCACCAATCCATAAGCGCCGCGCTGCCCGACCAGCGTCAGGCCGGCCCGGCCGGGATGGGCGCAGCCCTTGGCGCAGCCGGAGACGTGGAGGGTCAGACCAGCGGCAATACGGCTCGCGGCGGCGGCGGCGAAGATCGAAGCGTCGATCTGCGCGGGAACCTCGCCGCGCAGGCACGCCGGCGCACCCGGACAGGTATGGACCGAAAGGCGCGGGTCGGCGGGGTCAACGATCAGGCCGATGCCGGCGAGACCGGCAAGGGCAGCGGCGGGATCGGTGAGGCCGGTCAGCGCCACGCCGCGCCACGGCGTCGTGCGGATATCGTGGGCGGCATGACGTTGCGCGGTGGCGGCCAGGGCAACGACGGCCTCTGCGTTCAACCGGCCGAAGGCCGCGACGGCGAAAGTTGCGAAGGTCCCGCCACGCTCGGGCAGGATACCGGCGCGCTGAGCCGCCGGTCGCGGCGCGGGTGAGGCAACGGCGCGAAGGCCGCATGTCTGCGCTGCCTCGTCCAGCACCGCAGTCGGCAGGTCGCGCAGACGCCGAACACGGTCAGGCGCGCGGCGGTGAGCCTCGGCCAGCGGAGCGAGAAGCGCTCGCGCAACAGCCGGCGCCTCGGCGGGTGCGATGCTGCCGATCCAGCGGCCATCCGGGAGGCCAAAGACGAGGAGACCGTCAGCACCCGCTCGCATGCGCAGGTCGGCGGCGACAGCGTCCAGCGACAGGCCGCCGCCGTCGATAACGACCAGCGTCTTCGCCGGCAGGCCGGCGAGGTCCGCGCATGCTGCCGCGACCTCGGCGGCGAGTCGGTCGGTATCGACGGCGTCGCCGGCATCGCGGCCGGCGAGAGGCGAAGCGAGCACCAGCCGCTGCGGCCCGTCGCCCTCGTCCGCATCGGCAAGGCTCGCGGCCAGAAGCTCTCCCACCAGCGGCCTGTGCGTGTCCGGCCGAACGCCCCGAAGCTGGAGATTGCCGCGCGCGGTGATGTCGACGAGGCCGTTGCCATACCGGCGCGCGAGATCGGCGATGCAGCGCAGGTCGTCGACGGTAAGCCTGCCGCCGCGCGGATGCAGGCGCACCAGCCAGCCGTCGCCGGTCGCCATCGGCCGGAGCGCGCCGGGACACCAGCCGCGGCGCAGGGCGGCGCGCGCGGCGGTCATTCCGCTGCCTCGCGCGGCGGAGCGCTTAGCAGCGCCTCGACCGAGTTGAGGCGGCTGACCCACAGGCCGCGCCGGCGCGCCTCGGCGAAGCGCGCGCGGATGGCATCGAGTGCCGGCCGGTTGGCGCGTTCGAGGCGATCCACCACGGCGGCATCGCCCAGCCAGGCGGCGAACAGCGTGTCGAAATGGCCGGATGACACGGCATCGGATGTCGCGGCGAAGACGAACAGGCTGTCGAGCGCCTCGGCGAGTTCGGCCGCGCCGCGCCAGCCGTGGCGAAGCTGGCCGTCGATCCAGCCGGGGTTGGCAAGCCGGCCATGGACGATGCGGGAAACATCCTCCGCGAGCGTCCGGCTGCGCGGCATTTCAGGATCGGAGGTGTCGATACTGTAGGCGCGCGGCGAAACGCCGAGGCTTGTCGCCGCCGCCGCGAAACCGCCGATCAGGTCCGCCGCCGACGAGGCCTCGAGGATGTCGCGGCCGGCGGTGTCCGAGATATGGACGAAGGCCTTGGCCTGCCGGACCCGCGCGGCGAAGGCGTCGCTGCGCAGGCCCTCGCCGCTTGCCCCCCCATAGGCGTGGCTCGCCGAGGCGAGATAGGTCTCCCCGAGCGCCGCGCGATCCCGCCAGTCAGTATCCAGCGCCGTCCTGGCGACGCCCGCGCCGAAGCGGCCGGGCGCCGCGCCGAAGATGCGCGCACCGTCATCGCCGCGGCGCCGGGCAGCGGCGGGCTCGTTGACCGCGTCGTCCTCGTCGAGCGCCGAGACCGCACGTGCGCAGGCATCGAGCAGCGCGATCAGATCGGGGAAGGTGTCGCGGAACGCGCCGGATATGCGCAGCGTCACGTCAACGCGCGGATGGTCGAGCCGCGCCGGCGGCAGGATGGTGAAGCCGGTGACGCGGGTGGACGCCGTATCCCAGACCGGCACCGCGCCCATCAGCGCCATGGCGTGGGCGACATCCTCGCCGCCGGAGCGGAGCGTCGGCGAGGCCCAGAGGTCCATGACGATGCGGCGCGGCCAGTCGCCATCGTCCTGCAGATGGCGGTCGAGCACTGCACGGGCAGCGCGCGCGCCGAGTTCCGCCGCAGCGCGGGTCGGGATGGCGCGCGGGTCGAGGGTCGCGAGATTGCGGCCGGTCGGCAGAACGTCGGCCCGGCCGCGATGCGGCGAGCCGGAAGGCCCCGGCACGACGAAGCGCCCGTCAAGCGCGGCGATGAGCCCGGCGCGCTCGCCAGCCGACGAGACAGGGTCCTGCGCCGCCGCGCCGAAAACGTGCATCCCGTCGCGGAACGGCAGTTCCGCGAGGTCGCAGAGATGAGCGTCGAGCGTTGTCAGGGCCTCAGCCATCGGCGTGTCGCGGGCGACGCCGCACGCCGATGCGAGGCCAGTCGCCTCCGCGCGGTCGCGAATGTCGCGGGCGACGAGGTCGGCGCGGCGGGGATCGAGCACCTGCGCCGCGGAGTATTCCTCGACGAGGTCGCGCAGCAGACCGGCGGCCGGCGCTGTCCAGCCCGTCGCGAGAGGCGGCGGCAGGTGGCCCAGCGTGACGGCCGACAAGCGCCGCTTGGCGGGCCCGGCCTCGCCGGGATCATCGACGACATAGGGGTAGATCACAGGCAGCGCGCCCAGCACGAGACGCGGCCAGCAGGACGCCGACAGCGCGACCGCCTTGCCCGGAAGCCATTCGGTCGTGCCATGCGTGCCGAGATGAATCAGTGCATCGATGCCCTCGGCGCTGCGCAAAGCCGCGTAGAAGGCGAGATAGCCGTGGCCGGGCGGCACGTCGGGGTCGTGGTAGGCGGCCTTGCGGTCGGGCGATGGATCGCGCGCGGGCTGGAGCGCGACGGTCAGGTTGCCGCGGCGCAGGACGGGAAAGCGAAACGAGCCATCGCGGAAGGCGAGATCGGACTCGGGCGCGCCGTGTGCTTCGGTGGGCGCCGCGCGTGCTTCGGCCGGCAGCGTGGCGAGGAAGGCCTGGTAATCGGCGACGGCCAGATCGAGCGTGCCGTTGCCGCCGGCGAGCGCCGGCATGACGGCATCCGGCGCGATCGGCGGACCAACTGCGTAGCCGGCTTCATGAAGAATGTTGCGGATCGATGCCACGCTGGCCGGGGTGTCGAGGCCGACCGCGAAGCCGGCCCGCCCCCCGCGCGCGGGATAATCGGTCAGCACCATGGCGATGCGGCGCCCGGCACGCGGCTTCGCGGCGAGCGCGACCCAGTTCGCGGCGAGCGCGGCGAGATGGTCGATGCCCTCCGCATCGGGCGCGAAACGCCGGCCGACGAAACCGCCGGGATGCACCTCGTCGGCCTTGAAGGCGACGGGAATGCCGCCGAGGCGGCCGTCGAACTCCGGCAGCGCCATCTGCATGGCGAGATCGGCGGCCGAGAGCCCGCGAGGCGAGGCTTCCCACGCGTCGCGCGGGCTGCCCACGGGAACGGCCTGGAGGATCGGGCAATCGGCGGCATCCAGTACGAAGCCGTCGCCGTCACGGGCCGAGAAGGCCGTCGTCGTGACGATGACCGCCGGGCGGCGGGCCGCGATGAGTTCGGCAAGCGAGGCACAGGCGGTCGGGTCTTTGAGGCTGGTGAGCGCCACCACCAGCGGCGCGAGGCCGCGGGAGGCGAGCGCCGTTTCCAGTGCGGCCGACAGAGCCGTATCGCCCGCCGCGATGGCCGAGCGATAGACGAGGACGAGCGCCAGCGGGCGGTCCGGCGGCAGGGCGTCGAGTGCCGTGCGCGCATCCTGCGGCGCGCCGCTCCGGACCGCGAACAAAGCCGGCATGGGCGTGGGCGGCGGAGCAGATTCCGGTGCGCCGAGCACCTCGGCGATCCTGCAGATGAAGCCACCCATGTTGCCGAGCCCGCCGCCGGCGCGGAAATAGGCAAGGACGGCGTCCGACAGCTCCGGGCGGATGGTTCCGTAGCCGGCGAGCCTGTCATCATCGCGGTCGTCGCCGGGCAGCACGGCAAGCGGGACACCCGCCGCGCGGCAGGCCGCCGAGAGCTGTTCGAGCCCGTAGCGCCAGTAGTCGAGGCCGCCGAGGCAGCGGACGACGACGAAACGCGAGCCGCGAATGGTCTTCTCGACCAGCAGGTCCACGGACAGCGGGTGGCGCAGGCGGCGCAGGCTCGCGAGCCTGATGTCGAGGCCACTATCGCCCGAGGCCGCCGCCAGCGCCGACAGCTCGCTGTCGGAGAAGGACAGCACCACCACGTCGCCGGGCGGCAGGGCGAGATCGCCGGCGGCGTCGGTCTCGTCCAGCGTGACGGTCGTGGCGGGCAGCAGGTGCATCGCGCGGAGCGCCTCCCTCAGCCGGCCAGAGCGGCTGCGACCGCGTCGCGGTCGAAGCCCTTGAGACCGATGACGACCAGCCGGCCGGCGCGGTCCTCGCCAGTGTTCCAGGCGCGATCATAATGGTGCGAGACACGCCGGCCGACGCCCTGCACGACGAGACGCATCGGCTTGTCGCCAACGGCCGAGAAGCCCTTCAGGCGCAGCACGCCGGCCGCTTCCGCGGCCCTGGCCACGCGCGCGGCGAGATCCTCCGGCGCGGCGATGCCCGGCAGCGGGAAGGCCTCGCTGTCGAAATCGTCGTGGTCGTGATCCGCCTCGCTCTCGTGATGCGACGGGCGGGCGGCGAGATCGGCCTCCGCCGCCGCGCCAAGGCCGATGACGAGGGCCGGCTCGACCTGGCCGTGCGCCGTCTCGACGATCTTGATCGCTTTCGGCAGGTGCTGGTTGATCTCATGCTTCACGCGGTTGCGGGTGTCGAGGTCGATGGCGTCGGACTTGTTCAGCAGGATCAGGTCGGCACACAGGATCTGGTCCTCGAACACCTCCTCCAGCGGGTTGTCGTGATCGACCGCAACGTCGTCGGCGCGCTGGGCGGCGAGCGCCTCCGGATCGTCGGCGAAGGTGCCGTCGGCGACAGCCGGTCCGTCGACCACGGCGATGACGCCATCGACCGTGACGCGTGCGCGGATGGCCGGCCAGTTGAAGGCGCTGACCAGCGGCTTCGGCAAAGCGAGGCCGGAGGTCTCGATCAGGATGTGCTCGGGCGGGTTCGGCCGGTTCAGGAGCTTTTCGAGCGCGGGTACGAAATCGTCGGCCACCGTACAGCAGATGCAGCCGTTCGGCAGTTCAACGATGTCTTCAGGCCCGCAGCCCTCGATGCCGCAGCCGGCAATGAAAGAGCCGTCGAAGCCGAGATCGCCGAACTCGTTGACGAGCACGGCGATGCGCCGCCCGCCGGCATTCTGGAGCAGGTGGCGGACGAGCGTCGTCTTCCCCGCGCCGAGGAAGCCGGTGACGATGGTGCAGGGAACCTTGGAGAGAGACGTGTTTGCGGCGGTCATGGCGGTCTCGATCAGCGAAGCGGGGGAATGCGGGCGACGACGCCCTTGCGGATGATGTCGGGGCGTTCGCGCCAGGTGACGATGCCGTCACCCGCGGCGCGATACTGGCCGGCGAACCCGATCAGGGTTTCTGCGGCCGTGTCGGGGTCGAGGTCGCCGTAGACATAGGTCCAGCGATCCGGCCCCGAGATGGCGACCGTGCACGGCCGCTTGCACACGGACAGGCACTCGACCGGCTCGACCGTCAGGTGCGCAAGCGCGGGATCGGCGGCGATGGCCGCTTCGAGCGTGGCGTGGAGGCGCGCGCCCGGGCGCGGCGCATCGGGGTCGCCGCCGGGCGCGCGGCAGGTGGTGCAGACCATCAGGCGGATGGTGCCTACGTCCGTTGCGGTGGCGGACATGGTCTCTGCGGCAAGGGTCATGACGAACGATCCTCAGGCGAGACCGCGGGCAGCAACCACCAGGAAGACAAGGCCGACCGCGCCCATGGCACCGGCAACGGCGCGGAAGACCGGCGGCGCGTCGCTTCCGGGCGCGAAGAACTGTCGCGCGCCGATGGCCACCGCAGTGGTGATCGCGGCCTGCACGATGACGAGGCCGACGAGATAGGCACTGATCGGCATGGGTTCGGCACCGGCGACGGTCTCGGCCAGCGCATGGCCATGGGCGAAGCCGCCCGCGAGGAACAGCAGGCCCGTGACCGCGAGCGGCATGGCGGGACGCAGCACGGCCACGAGCGCGATGACGACGAGGCTGCCGGCGACGAGGAATTCCGCACCCGGCAGGTCAATGCGCGCGAGATGAGCCGACACACCGGCGCCCATGGCGACGATCCACGCGGCCGGCAGCAGGAACCAGCCCGTGCCGACGCGCGAGGCAAGAAGGCCGACCACGATGAGCGCGGCGAGATGATCGAACCCGAGGACCGGATGGCCGAAGCCGGACAGCAGGCCTTGCCAGAACGTGGTCGGCGTGACGCCGCCCATCGGATGGTGCGCGAGCGCCGGATCGGCGGAGGCCGCCAGAATCAGGGCAAGACCCGTGAGAAGAAGATGGCGACGGGAAGCGGAATGGTTCATCGGCAGAGTCCGTCCTTTGCGGCCGGCGAGATGCCGGCGAAGCTCCCAAGGACGGAGCCGGGCTCATCACCCGGACACAGCCGCCAGCGGAACACCCCGTCCGATGGGCCCATGAGAAGCACTGTCGACGGCAGGTCTCCTGGCTCGCGGGTCTCCTCCGTGCGCCGCCTTCCCGGGTCTTGCCGCCCAGTGGCGTGTGGCGCGCGGATCACCGCTTACAGTTGCGGGGGCAGCCGTGGCATTTCACCACATTCCCTTTTCACCTCCCGAAAGAGGCACCGTCGCTGGTAGGACTATCGGCCCGCGCCGGCATTTGCAATGGATGCCCTTCGACCGAGCCGGACCAGACCCTTGCCCCTTCCCCGCATGACCCTCGTCCTCGGCGGCGCGCGCTCCGGCAAGAGCCGCCATGCCGAAGGGCTGATCGAGGCCGAACCGGCCCCATGGACCTATGTCGCGACCGCGCAAGGGTGGGACGACGAGATGCGCGCGCGCATCGCCGAGCACAAGGCGCGCCGCAGCCGCAACTGGCGGACGGTCGACGCACCGCTGGACCTCGCCGCGGTCATCGCGGCCAATGACGGCGGACCGATCCTCGTCGACTGCCTGACGCTCTGGCTGACCAACATCATGCTGGCGGAGCGCGACGCGGGCGCCGAACGCGCCGCGCTTATCGATGCCTGCCGGCGCGCGGCCGGTCCGCTGGTGCTGGTGTCGAACGAGGTCGGCTTCGGCATCGTGCCGGAGAATGCGCTGGCGCGCCGGTTCCGCGACGAAGCGGGACGGCTGCATCAGGAGCTTGCAGCGATTGCGGACCGCGTGGTTCTGGTGGTGGCGGGAATCCCGATGCAGGTGAAGTGAGGCGGCGATGACGACGGAAACGGAAGAGGCCGCGCGCCACAAGGCCAAGATGGAGAAGCGCAAGGCGGTGCAGGACGCCGAGGTCGCCTCCAAGACCGTCGAGAAGGGCCTGCTGATCGTCAATACGGGGCCGGGCAAGGGCAAGTCGACGGCGGCCTTCGGGCTGATCCTCAGGGCGCTCGGCCATGGCTGGCGCGTCGGCGTGGTGCAGTTCATCAAGGGCGCCTGGGATACCGGCGAGCGGCGCGCGCTGGAGGCTTTCGGCGACCGCATCGCCTGGTATTCCATGGGCGAGGGCTTCACCTGGGAGACGCAGGACAAGGCGCGGGACATCGCCGCCGCCACCCGCGCCTTCGACAAGGCGAAGGAACTGATGGCCGATCCGGCCATCGGCCTCGTCGTGCTGGACGAGATGAACATCGCGCTGCGTTACGACTATCTGCCGCTGGCCGAGGTGGTGGAGACGCTGAAGAACCGGCGAGAGGGGCTGCACGTCGTCGTGACCGGGCGCAACGCCAAGCCGGAACTGATCGAGGCGGCAGACCTAGTCACGGAGATGGGGCAGGTGAAGCACCATTTCGCCGCCGGCGTAAAGGCGCAGAAGGGTATCGAATTTTGACAAGGGCTCGCCCAGGAGGAAGCAGCGCCCTGCATCGGCCTCGTGCGTCCTTCGAGGCTCGCTATCGCTCGCACCTCAGGATGAGGAAGGTGGTGTTTGGCGGCAGAGACAATGGCGCGGAACGGTTGCGCCTGATCCCGGCTGACGCATGTCTCTCCCCTCCTCATCCTGAGGTGCGAGCCCATAGCGGGATGCGAGCGCATCTCGCGTTCGCCCGATGCTATGGGGCGAGCCTCGAAAGACGCACTTCCTTCCTGCCCGGCGCCAGGGCGGCCCGGTCATGACCCGCGCGCTGATGATCCAGGGCACCGGCTCCGATGTCGGCAAGTCGCTGCTGGTGGCGGGCCTTGCGCGGCTGTTCGCGCGGCGGGGCTTGAGGGTCAGGCCGTTCAAGCCGCAGAACATGTCGAACAACGCCGCCGTCACCGCCGATGGCGGCGAGATCGGCCGGGCGCAGGCGCTGCAGGCGCGCGCGGCAGGCATCGCGCCGAGCGCTCACATGAACCCGGTCCTCCTGAAGCCCCAGAGCGAGGTCGGCTCGCAGGTGATCGTGCAGGGCAAACGCATCGGCACCGCCAAGGCGCGGGAGTTTCAGGACTGGAAGCCGCGGCTGATGGAAGCAGTGCTCGATTCCTACGGCCGCCTGTCGGCCGAGGCCGACCTGATGCTGGTCGAGGGCGCGGGCTCGGCCTCGGAGATCAACCTCAGGCCCCGCGACATCGCCAATATGGGTTTCGCAGAGGCGGCGCGCGTGCCGGTCGTTCTCGTCGGCGACATCGACAGGGGCGGCGTCATCGCCAGCATCGTGGGCACGAAGGCTGTGATTTCGCCAGAGGATGCGGCGCTGGTCCGCGGCTTCATCGTCAACCGTTTCCGCGGCGACCCAGCGCTGTTCGCCGACGGCATGGCCATGGTCGCGGAGCGCACCGGCTGGGCCGCCATCGGTCTCGTCCCGCATTTCCCGGACGCCGCGCGCCTGCCGGCGGAGGACATTCTCGGGCTCAGGGCGGGGTTCGTCGGAGCGCGGACAGGCAGCCCGGTCATCGCCGTGCCGGTCATGCCCCGCATCGCCAATTTCGACGATCTCGATCCGCTCAAGGCCGAGACGGGCGTCGAGGTGCGGCTGATCGAGGCCGGCCGGCCGATCCCGGCCGAGACGACGCTGGTGCTGCTGCCGGGGTCGAAGACCACCATCGACGACCTCGTGTTCCTGCGCGAACAGGGCTGGGACATCGACATCGCTGCCCATATCAGGCGGGGCGGCCGCGTGCTCGGCATCTGCGGCGGCTACCAGATGCTCGGTCGGACCATCGCCGACCCCGACGGCATCGAGGGCGCGCCGCGCAGCGTGCCGGGGCTCGGCCTCATCGGCGTCGACACGGTGCTGACCGGCGACAAGAGCCTCGTCGCGGTGACCGGCACGTCAGGCGGCGCGGCCTTTTCCGGCTACGAGATGCATCTCGGCGTGACAACGGGAGAGGATTGTGCGCGGCCCTTCGCGACGCTGTCGGACGGGCGTAGCGACGGCGCGGTCTCGGCGGATGGACGGATCGCCGGCACCTATGTCCACGGCCTCTTCGCCGATGACGGGATGCGGCGCGCGTTCCTGTCGGGGCTCGGGGCCGAGACCTCCAACCTCGCCTACGAGGCCATGGTGGACGAGGTGCTGAACCGCTTCGCCGATCATCTCGCGGATCATCTCGATATCGAGAGACTCTGGGATATCGCGGGCGAGGCGGCCTGACCTCGCCCGAAACGAAACCGGGCGGCACGAGGCCGCCCGGGATCACGCATTGTCGGGACGACAGGATCAGGCCGCGCCGTAGCCGACCGTGCCCTTGATCTCGAGGAATTCCTCGAGGCCGAAATCGGCATATTCGCGGCCGTTGCCGGACTGCTTGTAGCCGCCGAAGGGCGCGCCGCCGTCCCAGGCGGGATAGTTGATGTAGACATTGCCCGACCGCATCTTCGAGGCGAGCTTGCGCGCCTTGTCGATGGAGCCCGACTGGACGTAGGAGGCGAGCCCGTAGGGCGTGTCGTTGGCGCGGTCGACGATCTCGTCCTCGCTCTTGTAGGGCAGGATCGACAGGACGGGCCCGAAGATTTCCTCGCGCGCGATGGTCATGTCGTCGGTGACGCCGGCGAAGACGGTCGGGCGCACGTAGTAGCCGCGGTTCAGCTCCTCCGGACGGCCGGGACCGCCGGTGACCAGTTCCGCGCCTTCCTTGATGCCGGCTTCGATCAGCTTCTGGATCTTGTTGTACTGGATCTCGCTGACGACCGGCCCCATCCAGGTATCGTCCAGCGTCGGCGAGCCGACCTTCAGCTTCTCGGCCGTCTCCTTGGCGACCTGCTTGGCCTCGTCGTGCTTGTCGGCCGGCACGAACATGCGCGTCGGCGCATTACAGGACTGGCCGGAATTGCGCATCATGCCCTCGACGCCGAGCTTCACCGCCTTGGCGAGGTCGGCATCGGGCAGGATGATGTTGGCCGACTTGCCGCCGAGTTCCTGGTGGACGCGCTTGACGGTATCGGCGGCCGCCTTGGCGACGAGGATGCCGGCGCGGGTCGAGCCGGTGAAGGAGACCATGTCGACTTGCGGATGGCGCGCGATGGCCTCTCCCACCGTCGGCCCGTCGCCGTTGACGAGATTGAACACGCCTTTCGGCACGCCGGCGGCATGCATGACCTCGGCGAAGATGATGGCGTTGATCGGCGCAACCTCGCTCGGCTTCAGGACCATGGTGCAGCCGGCGGCAAGCGCCGGGGCGACCTTGCACATGATCTGGTTGATCGGCCAGTTCCACGGCGTGATCATGCCGACGACGCCGATCGCCTCCTTGGCGATGAGGGTCGAGCCGCGCAGCTCCTCGAACTCGAAGTTCTCCAGCGTCTCGATCATCTTGGCGAGGTGGGCGGTGCCCATGCCGGCCTGCGCCGTGTGGGCGAGCTTCTTCGGCGCGCCCATCTCGCGGGACAGCGCGTCGGCGATGTCGGCATAGCGGGCCTTGTAGGCCTCGGCGACCTTGCGCATCAGCGCGAGGCGCTCTTCCTTGGTGGTCTGCGAGAAGGTCTTGAAGGCCTCGCGGGCAGCCTTCACCGCCTTGTCGACATCGGCTTCGGTGCCGAGCGCGATGGTGGCGAAAGCCTCCTCGGTGGAGGGATCGATCACGTCGATGGTCGCGCTGCCGGTCGGGGCAACCCACTCGCCGTTGATGTAGAATTTGAGGTTGTTCGACATCGCTATTGTCCTCCAAACGCGCGTTCTGGCCCCGATCGTGCCGAATTCGGAGATGGGGCGCAGAACGTGCCACCATATCGTGGCAAAAGGCCAGAGCCGAGCCCCGTTTTTCCGGCAGGGCTCCCTTCCGCCGTTATGCCCTTGCGGCGACGACGCCAAAAGCAAAGGGCCGCGCTTGTGGCGCGGCCCTCGGCATTATGACGCGGGAGCGGGATCGATCAGCGCGTCGCGCGGGCGCGGGCGCGGATCATGAAGGCGTCGTAGGTGAACTCGGCGACCTGCCACCACAGATACTGCTCGTTGCGGCTGGCCTGCATGGACTCGATGATCTTCTTGAAGTCCGGATTGCGGGCCGAAATCTCCGCGTAGAGTTCGTTGGTCGCGTTGAACGCGGCCTCCATCACCTCCTGCGGGAAGGGACGGAGCTGCGTGCCGGCGGCCACCAGGCGGCGCAGGGCGGCCGGGTTCTGCAGGTCGTACTTGGCCGGCATGAACTGGTTGGCGCTGGCGCAGGCATTGGTCAGGGCAGCCTGATAGGCCTTCGGCAGGGCGTTCCACTTCTCGGTGTTGATGAAGGCGTGGACGGTCGGGCCACCCTCCCACCAGCCGGGATAGTAGTAGAACGGCGCGACCTTGTTGAAGCCGAGCTTCTCGTCGTCATACGGGCCGACCCACTCGGCGGCGTCGATGGTGCCCTTCTCCAGCGCCGGATAGATGTCGCCGCCGGCGACCTGCTGCGGCACGACGCCGAGCTTGGCCAGCACCTGGCCGGTGATGCCGGCGATGCGCATCTTCAGGCCCTGGAGATCGGCCGTGGTCTTGATCTCCTTGCGGAACCAGCCGCCCATCTGCGCGCCGGTATTGCCGGCCGGGATCGCGTGGATGTTGAACTTCTTGTAGAACTCGTTGAACAGCTCGTTGCCGCCGCCCTGGATCAGCCAGGCGTTCATCTGGCGGGCATTGAGCCCGAAGGGAACGGCCGTGCCGATGGCGAAGGTCGGATCCTTGCCCACGTAGTAATACGAGCAGGTGTGGCACATCTCGACGGTGGAATTGGACACCGCATCGAGCGCCTGCAGGCCGGGAACGATCTCACCGGCGGCGAAGACCTGGATCTGGAACTTGTTGTCGGTGATCTCGGCGACCTGCTTGGAGATCACTTCCGCCGCGCCGTAGATCGTGTCGAGCGATTTCGGGAACGACGACGTCAGGCGCCACTTCACCTCGGGGGCGGACTGGGCAACGGCCGGCGCGGCGACCGCGGCAGCAGCGAGACCGGCGCTGGACGCGGCCAGGAAATTACGGCGTTTCATCGGGGCTCCTCCTCGGGAAGCAAAAGGCCGGATTCCCGGCGCTGTTCAACCGAGCAGCCATAAGCCCGGTCGTGGGGCCATCAGCAATGCTCCTGGCGCGGGTCTGCCAGTCGCGTGAACTTTCGTCTAGTGCGACATGGCGTCCAAGCGGCAGCGCGCCTGGGCCATTCGGCATGCTGGCGTGCCCGGCCCCAGCGCCTATAGTGGCGGGAAACGACAAGAATATGGCTTTCGAACGCGGCCTTGGGAGAACGCGATGGATGGGGCAGGCGCCTGTTCCGAACGGTTCATGCTGGTCGGGCCGGACCGCGTCTTCTACGCGGGCCTGCTGGGCCGGCCGCGCCAGCGAACCCTCGGCTCCGTCATCCTCTTCGCCTCGATGGAAGGCCGCCTGCGCCTGTCGCTCTCGGGCCAGCCGAGCCGCTGGGTCGAGGCGGCGGTGCTGCCCGCCTATGCCGAACATACGATCGAGAGCGAGCACCCGCAGGCCATCGGCATCCTGATCGAGCCGGAAACGGTGGACGCGGGCGCGCTCGCGCGGCTGCAGGCCGAGGCGCTCGCGACCGACGAGGCTCATCTCGCGCGCCGCATCCGCGACGCCTATGCCACCCTGCGCGCGACGCCGCTGAAGCACGAGATGACCACCGAGGCCTTTGACCGGATCGCGCTCGGCGCGCCGCTCGCCCGCCGCCGCATGGACCCGCGCATCGCCCGCGTCGTCGCCATGCTGCATGCCCGCCCCGGCGACGCGCTGACCGCCTCGGACTGCGCGAGACAGGTGAACCTGTCGGTCTCGCGCTTCCTGCATCTTTTCAAGCAGGAGACGGGCTTCGCCTTCCGCGCGGTGCGGGCCTGGAAGCGGGCCCGGCACCTGCTCAACTACGCCAACGAGACCATCAACATGGCGCATCTGGCGCTCGACATCGGCTATCCGGACTCGACCCATTTCTCCCATTCGATCCGCCGGTTCTACGGGCTCCAGCCGCGCGCGATCTTCTCCGGCTCCCGGCGGCTCGAAATCTTCCGCAACGGCCCCGCCGAGGCATGACCAGTTCACGCAAGAAGCCGGTGCGCCCCCGGCCATAGCCTTGCCGGCAGGTTCATTCAGAAGACGGAATCCGCGATGCTGTTCACCGCCGAGCACGAGGAGGTCCGCCGGACCATCCAGAAGTTCATCGCCAGCGAGGTGAACCCGAACGTCGACGCCTGGGAGGAAGCCGGCCGGTTTCCCGCCCATGAGCTGTTCAAGAAGATGGGCGATCTCGGGCTCCTGGGCCTCAACAAGCCGGCCGAGTATGGCGGCATGGGGCTCGATTATTCCTACGCCATCCTGATGGCCGAGGAACTCGGCGGCATCACCTGCGGCGGCGTGCCCATGGGCATCGGCGTGCAGACCGACATGGCGACGCCGGCCCTCGCCCGCTTCGGCTCCGACGAGCTGAGGCGCGAATTTCTCTCGCCCTCGATCAGCGGCGACTATGTCGCCTGCATCGGCGTGTCCGAACCGGGGGCCGGCTCGGACGTCGCCTCGGTCAAGACGACCGCCCGTTCCGACGGCGACGACTACGTCATTTCCGGCGGCAAGATGTGGATCACCAACGGCGCGCAGGCCGACTGGATCTGCCTCCTTGCCAATACCGGCGAAGGACCGGTCCATCGCAACAAGTCGCTGATCTGCGTGCCGATGAAGGAGAAGGGCGTCACCGTGGCGCGCACGCTCGACAAGCTCGGCATGCGCTCGTCCGACACCGCGCAGATCTTCTTCGACGAGGTGCGCGTGCCGAAGCGCAACCGCGTCGGCGAGGAAGGCAAGGGCTTCACCTACCAGATGATGCAGTTCCAGGAAGAGCGGCTCTGGGGCGCGGCGGCGAAGCTCAAGCCCGCCGAGCGGATCATCGACCAGACCATCGAATATACCAGCGGACGCAAGGCCTTCGGCAAGTCGATCCTCGACAACCAGGTGGTCCATTTCCGGCTCGCCGAACTGAAGACCGAGGTCGAGTTGCTGCGCTCGCTCGTCTATCGCGCCGCCGAGCAGCTCGTCGCCGGCGAGGATATGACCACGCTCGCCTCGATGGCGAAGCTGAAGGCCGGCCGGCTCGGCCGCGAGGTCGGCGACAGCTGCATGCAGTATTGGGGCGGCATGGGCTACATGAACGAGACGCCCGTCACCCGTTACTATCGCGACTCGCGCCTCACCTCGATCGCCGGCGGCGCGGACGAGGTGATGCTCTCCATCATCTCCAAGGCCATGGGCACGCTGCCCGGCATGAGCAATCGATGATCACCCTCTATCACTGCCTCTCCGCCCGCTCGTTCAGGCCGCTCTGGCTGCTGGAGGAGATGCAGCTTCCCTACGATCTCAAGGTGCTGCCCTTCCCGCCGCGCGCTGCGGCAAAGGAATATTTCGAGATCAACGTGCTCGGCACCGTGCCCTTCCTGATCGACGGCGAGACGCGCATGAGCGAGTCCGCCGCCATCTGCGAATACCTCACCATCAAGCACGGCCCGACGCCGCTTGCCGTCACGCCGGATGAGAAGGATTTCGGTCTCTGGCTCAACTGGCTGCATCATAGCGACGCGACGCTGACCTTCCCGCAGACGCTGGTGCTGCGCTATGCGCGCTTCGAGCCGCCGGAGCGTCGCCAGCCGCAAGTCGCCGAGGACTACGCCAAGTGGTTCCTCGGGCGGATGCGGATGCTGGACGCCCATCTGCTCGCCAATGAATGGCTGGCCGCCGGTCGCTTCACGGCTGCCGACATCACGATCGGCTATGCGCTGATGCTGGCGGAAGTGCTGGGCCTGTCGAAGGAGTTCCAGCCGCAGACCGCCGCCTACTGGGCGCGACTGAAGGAGCGCGACGGCTACAGGCGTGCTTTGGCCGCACAGCAGAAGGCAGCGGATGCGCAGGGCATTCCGCCGATCTTCCCGACGGCAAAGGCGGGCTAGACCGCCTGCCATCAGCCACTCCGCGCAAGACGGCGCGGCGGCCCGCCCGCAGTCTCGCGGAACACCGGCGCAGCGTCGCCGCGAGAGCTCTTCAGCCTATGGCCGTCATCGACACCCGCATCTCCCCGGCAAGCGAAGCCTTTCAGGCGAACCGCACGCATATGCTCGGCCTGCTGGAAAAGGTGCGCGGCCTCGAGGATCGCGCCCGAAAAGCCTCCGCCGCCGCCGGTCCCCGCTTTCACGAGCGCGGCCAGTTGCTGCCGCGCGAACGCATCGCCCTGCTGCTCGATCCCGGCGCTCCGTTCATCGAAATCGCGACGCTGTCCGGCTACCAGATGGACACCAGGGACCCGGACAAGAGCGTGCCGGGCAGCGGCGTCATTGCCGGCATCGGCTTCGTCTCCGGCGTGCGCTGCTACATCTCGGTCTCCGATGCCGGCATTGACGCGGGCGCCCTCCAGTCCATGGGTCTGGAGAAGAAGCTGCGCGGCCAGGAGATCGCGCTGGAGAACCGCCTGCCCTATATCCAGCTGGTCGAGAGCGCCGGCGCGAACCTTCTCCGCTACCGGGTCGAGCACTTCATCCATGGCGGCACGACCTTCCGCAATCTCGCGCGGCTGTCGGCCGCCGGCCTGCCGGTGATCACGGTGACGCACGGCTCCTCGACCGCCGGCGGCGCCTACCAGACCGGCCTCTCCGACTACATCGTCATGGTGCGCGGGCGCACCCGCGCCTTCCTCGCGGGACCGCCGCTTCTGAAAGCCGCCACCGGCGAGATCGCGACCGAGGAGGAGCTCGGCGGCGCGGAGATGCACACGGCCATTTCCGGTCTCGGCGACTACATGGCAGAGGACGACCGCGACGCGCTCCGCATTGCCCGCGAGATCATCGCGGGCCTCGGCTGGGACAAGGACGTGCCGGCCTACCCGGCGCCGGCCTTCGAGGAACCGAAACACGACGCCGAGGACCTCCTCGGCATCATGCCGGCCGACCTCAAGCGCCCCGTCGACATGCGCGAGGTGATCGCCCGTATCGTCGACGGCTCCAACTTCCTCGCTTTCGGCGAGAATTACGGGCCGGCGACCGTCTGCGGCCACGCCACCATCGAGGGCCACCCCGTCGGCATCATCACCAACAATGGCCCGCTCGACCCGGCCGGCGCCAACAAGGCGACGCACTTCATCCAGGCCTGCTGCCAGTCGAAGACGCCGATCATCTACCTCAACAACACGACCGGCTTCATGGTCGGCCGCGCCTACGAGGAGGCGGGCATGATCAAGCACGGCTCGAAGATGATCCAGGCGGTGACCAACGCCACCGTGCCGCAGATCACGCTCTATTGCGGCGCGTCCTACGGCGCCGGCAATTACGGCATGTGCGGCCGCGGCTTCAATCCGCGCTTCTGCTTCTCCTGGCCGAATGCACGCACCGCTGTCATGGGCGCCGAACAGGCGTCGGAGACCATGGCGATCGTCGCGCGCGCGGGTGCGGCCCGGCGCGGCAAGGAGGCCGATGAAGCGCAGATCGGCGCGATGAAGGCGCAGATCACGGAGCTGTTCGAGAGCCAGATGGACGTGTTCACGACCTCGGCGCGGCTGCTCGACGACGGCGTGATCGACCCGCGCGACACCCGCGCCGTGCTGGCCGAGACGCTCGCCGCCTGCCGCGAGGCGGAGCGGCGAAAGCCGGTGCCGATGCAGTTCTCGGTGGCGAGGCCGTAATGAAAATCCACGGTCAGAACTCGTTCTTCACGGACCAGGCCGCGTCCCACCTCTCCCCGGCGGGGAGAGGTCGACCGAAGGTCGGGAGAGGGGGAGAGCGGTCCCGAATAGAGGCGCTCCCCCTCTCCCGGCGCCATAGCATCGAGCGAACGCGAGATGCGTTCGCATCTCGCTATGCGCCGACCTCCCCCCACCGGGGGGAGGTGTCGAGCCCTCGCCGCATGGGGGACAGGAAGCTGCCATGACCGTCGTCCCCCTCAAGCCGCCGAAAGCCACCGTCACACCTTTCCGCACCGTGCTCGTCGCCAATCGCGGCGAGATCGCCCTGCGCATCATGGCGACCGCGCGGAGCATGGGTTACGGCACGGTCGCGGTCTATTCGAGCGCCGATGCGAAAAGCCGCCACGTCGGCTTCGCGGACCGCGCCGTGCTGATCGGCGGGCCGCTGCCAGCCGAATCCTATCTCAACATCCCCGCGATCATCGCGGCGGCGAAAGCCTCCGGCGCCGATGCCGTTCATCCCGGCTACGGCTTCCTCGCGGAAAACGCCGCCTTCGCCCGCGCCTGCCGCGAGGCCGGGCTCGTCTTCATCGGCCCCTCGGCTGAGTCGATCGAGGCGATGGGCGACAAGGCGCGCGCAAAGGCTTTCATGCAGGCGGCGGGCGTGCCGGTCGTTCCCGGCTATCAGGGCGAGGACCAGAGCGAGGCGCGCTTCGTCGCCGAGGCGGAGACGATCGGCTTTCCCGTCATGATCAAGGCCGTGGCGGGCGGCGGCGGACGCGGCATGCGCCTCGTGCCCGATGCCGCCAGCCTGCCCGCCCTGCTCGCCAGCGCGCAGTCGGAGGCGCGGAACGCCTTCGGCGATGCGACCGTGCTGATCGAGAAGGCCATCGTCGCGCCGCGCCATATCGAAATCCAGGTCTTCGGCGACCGCCACGGCAACGCCATCCATGTCGGCGAGCGCGACTGCTCGATCCAGCGCCGGCACCAGAAGCTGATCGAGGAAGCCCCCTCACCGGCCGTCTCGGCCGAGCTGCGCGCCCGCATGGGCGAGGTTTCGGTCAAGGCCGTGCAGGCGTTCGGCTACGAGGGCGCGGGCACGCTCGAATTCCTGCTCGACCGCGACGGCCGGTTCTACTTCATGGAGATGAACACGCGGCTGCAGGTGGAGCATCCGGTGACGGAGGCGATCACCGGCCTCGACCTCGTCGCATGGCAGCTCAAGGTCGCAGCCGGCGAGGCGCTACCGCTCGCCCAGCACGAGCTGCGCTTCACGGGCCACGCCATCGAGGTGAGGCTCTGTGCGGAGGACCCGGCCCACGACTTCATGCCGCAGTCCGGCCGGTTCGGCGCGTGGGCGATGCCGGAAAACTTGCGCGTCGAAACCGCCATGGCGGACGGCGCGGAGGTGACGCCCTTCTACGATTCCATGGTGGCCAAGGTCATCGCCCATGGGCCGACACGCGAAGCCGCGCGGCTGACGCTGGCCGAGGGACTGATCCGCACCACGGCGCTGGGCGTCGCAACGAACCAGGGCTTCCTGAAGCGGGCGCTGGAGCACCCGGCCTTCGCGACCGGCGAAGCCACAACCGCCTTCGTCGGCGCGCATGGCGATGCTCTCGCTGCGCGACCGGCGGAGACGATTTCCGACGCCGCGCTGGCGGCGCTCGTCTTGTTCATGAGCGACAGCGCGACGCGGCCCCGCACCCGCGCGCGCCATCTCGGACCGCCACTGCCGGTGCCCATGCTCGTCGAAATCGACGGGGCGAAGGCCGAGGTCGCAATCCACCGCGACCGCGACGGGACCTATCGCATCGGCGCAGACGGACAGCAACTCACCATCAGCGTGGAGGCGGCCGGGCTCGGCCGCCTGCGCCTCCGGCACGGGACACTGGCACTCGACGTGCCGTTCCACCGCGCCGGTGCCGACCTCTTCATCCAGCGCGGCGCGGACCAGGTCCATGTCCGCGACCTCACCCGCGCGGCCACCAAACCCGCCGGCTCGGACGGCAGCGACGGACGCCTGACCGCCGCGATGAACGGGCGCATCGTCGCGGTCCATGCGGCAGTCGGCGACGATGTCGCCGTCGGCCAGCCGCTGGTGACGCTGGAGGCCATGAAGATGGAGCATGTCCATGCCGCGCCCATCGCGGGCAAGCTGGTCGAGATCGGCATTGCGCCCGGCGAGCAGGTGACGACCGGGCGCCTGCTCGCCGCCATCGAGAAAACCGATGCTGCATAGGAGTGCTTTGCACCGGCGAAGTGCGTCCTTCGAGGCTCGCTGCCGCTCGCACCTCAGGATGAGGGACGTGGTGAAGAGCACCGATGTCACATGAAGCTCGAGGGTCCCGCTTCATTCGACGCTGGCGCCCAATATCGACCTTCCTCATCCTGAGGTGCGAGCCGGAACGGCGAGCCTCGAAGGACGCACTTCATCGATGGAGCATACTGCCAAAGGAATGATCCGATGTCCGACGCCGTCCTGACCGCCAGATCCGGCCATGTCCTGACCATCACCATCAACCGGCCCGACAAGCGCAATGCCATGAACGCCGAGGTCATCGCCGGCATCGCGGCGGGCTGGCGGGCGGCGCACGAGGACGCCGACATCCGCGTCATCGTGCTGACCGGGGCGGGCGACAAGGCCTTCTGCGCGGGGGCGGACCTCGCGCGCGGACAGGGCGCGTTCCAGGACTTCTCCAAGCCCAACAGCGACTATGCCGACCTGCTGCGCCTGACCCAGAACGCCACCAAGCCCTCCATCTCCAGGGTCAACGGCACCTGCATGGCCGGCGGCATGGGGCTCCTGTGCATGACCGACATGGCGGTGGCGGCAGACAATGCCGTGTTCGGCCTGCCGGAGGTGAAGGTCGGCGTCTTCCCGATGCAGGTGCTGAGCCTGCTGCAGCTCACCGTGCCGCGCCGCCTCGTCGCCGAATGGTGCCTCACCGGCGAGCCCTTCACCGCGGAGGAGGCCAGGGCCGCGGGGCTGATCAACCACGTCGCACCGGCGGCGGAACTGGACGCCAAGGTCGACTGGCTGATCGGCCGGATCGTCGACAAGTCGCCGGCCGCGATCCGGCGCGGCAAATATGCCATGCGCGCCATCCACGCCATGAGCTTCGACGAGGCCATCGCCTATACCGAGGGACAGATCGCCCTGACCGCCGCGACCGAGGACGCCAGGGAGGGCATCGCCGCCTTCCAGGAGAAGCGGAAGCCCGTGTGGACGGGGCGCTGAGCATGCTGCGGAAAGGTGGCGGCCGGCTTTCCGAAAACAACATGCGACGCAGAAAGCTTTAGCGGCTCAACGCAAGACGCCGCGGCGCGGCACTGGAACTGTTCCGGCCATGAGCGACAAGGTCATCATCACCTGCGCCCTCAACGGCGTCCTGACCGACCCGAAGCAACACGCCGTGCCGGTGACCCCGGCCGAGATGGCGGCCGAGGCCCGGCGCGCCTTCGAGGCGGGCGCGGCGATGATGCACATCCATCTGCGCCAACAGGGCGAGGGCAAGGGCCACCTGCCCTCCTGGGACCCGGCGCTCTCAGGCGAGGTGCAAGCGGCGATCCGCGAGGCCTGTCCGGGCGTCATCATCAACCACACGTCCGGCGTGGTCGGCCCGAACTATCAGGGCGCGCTCGACTGCATCGCCAGCACGAAGCCGGAAGTTGCCGCCTGCAATGCCGGCTCGCTCAACTATCTCAAGGTGAAGTCGGACGGCTCGTGGGCCTGGCCGCCGCATCTCTTCGACAACCCGGTCGAGAAGGTGAAGGCCTATCTCGACGTGATGATCGCTTCCCGTTCGCTGCCCGAATTCGAATGCTTCGACACCGGCATCGTCCGCTGCGTGGCGATGTTCCGGCGCGCAGGGCTCTATGGCGGGCCGCTCCAGTACAACTTCGTCATGGGGGTCGAATCCGGCATGCCGGCGGACCCCGACCTCCTGCCGATCCTCATCAAGCTCAAGGCGCCGGACGCCAACTGGCAGGTGACCGCGATCGGGCGCGCCGCCATCTGGCCTCTGCACCGCCGCTGTGCTGAACTCGGCGGACATTTGCGCACGGGCCTCGAGGACACGTTCTACAAGGCCGACGGAGAGAAGGTGACCTCCAACGGGCAATTGATCGCGGAGATCGCGGCGCTGGCGAAAGCGGCCGGCCGCTCGATCGCCAGCCCGGCCGAGGCAAGGGCGATCCTGAAGATCGCCTGAGGTTTCTTGCAGTGCATGGCGAGCCGGAAAACCGGCCGACAAGAAAAGTGCCTGAGGGAATGCCGACAAGGGGAGACCCCGCTTGCAATTCATCCAGCTCGTCATCAGCGGGCTTGCGCAGGGCTGCATCTACGGCCTGATCGCGCTCGGATTCGTGCTGATCTACAAGGCGACCGAGACGGTCAATTTCGCCCAGGGCGAGCTTTTGATGATCGGCGCCTTCGCCGGCCTGTTCGCCTCGACCGTGCTCGGCCTGCCCTACTGGCTTGCGCTGATCGCCGCGATGATCGCCACCGCCATCGTCGGCTTCGGACTGGAGCGCGTGGTTCTGCGGCCGATCCTCGGCCAGTCGGCCGTGTCCATCGTCATGGTCACCATCGGCATCGGCTACATGTCGCGCGGGCTCATCACCATGCTGCCCGTGGTCGGCACGGACACGCACACCCTCCCCGTGCCGTTCCGCGGCGAGGTCTTCCGCGTCGGCGGCCTCGTCATCTCGGCCGAGCACATCGTCATCATCGTCACGACCATCGTGCTCTGCGGCCTGCTGGCGGCGCTGTTCCGCTACACCAAGGTCGGCATCGCCATGCAGGCCATGAGCCAGAACCAGCTCGCGGCCTATTACATGGGCATACCCGTGAAGCGGCTTTCCAGCCTCGTCTGGGCCATTGCCGCTGCGGTCGCGGCCATCGCCGGCATCCTGCTGGCCCCGCTCACCTTCATCCACGCCAATATGGGCCTGATCGGCATCAAGGCCTTCCCGGCGGCGGTCATCGGCGGCTTCACCTCCCTGCCGGGCGCCATTGTCGGCGGGCTGATCATCGGCGTCGTCGAGCAGCTCGCAGGCTTCTACCTGATGGAAGGCTTCAAGGACGCCGCGCCCTTCATCGTCGTGCTCGCCATGCTGATCTTCAAGCCGAACGGCCTGTTCGGCGAGCGGCTTGCGAAGAAGGTGTGACGCCATGCGCTTCATCTTCAAGACCCGCTACGAACAGGACATCAACCTGTTCCAGCACGGCGGCCAGATCTTCTGGTACGCCGTCCTCGGCCTCATCCTCATGGCCGCGCCCTTCGTCGTCTCGCCCTATGTGCTGACGCAGCTCAGCCAGATCTTCATCTACTCCATCGTCGCCTTCGGCCTGATGCTGCTCGCCGGCTTCACCGGCCAGCTCTCGCTGGGACACGCCGCCTTCCTCGCGGTCGGTGCCTATACCGAGGCGGTGCTGGCCACCGCAGGCGTGCCCTTCCTCGTCTCCGTCCCGATCTCCGGCCTGTTCGCGGCGATCGTCGGCATCATCGTCGGCCTGCCGGCGCTGCGCGTGAAGGGGCTCTATCTCGGCATCGCGACGCTCGCCTTCGGCACGATCATCGAGGAGATCATCGCGCGGGCCGAGCCGATCACCGGCGGCAATGCCGGGCTCATGGTGCCGCCGATCAACCTGTTCGGCCTGCGCTTCGCCGACGGGCCGGCCTTCTACTATCTCGCCTTCGCCTTCGCGCTGGCGGCTGGGCTGATCCTCATCAACATCCTGCGCTCGCCGACGGGACGCGCCTTCGTCGCCATCCGCGACTCCGAGATTTCGGCGCAGTCGATGGGCGTCAACCTTGCCGTCTACAAGACCCTGTCCTTCGCCATCTCGGCCGCCTTCGCCGGTGTCGCCGGCGCGCTCTACGCCCACAACATCCGGTTCCTGTCGCCGGACCAGTTCACCGTCGTCCAGTCCATCGAGATGATCATGATGGTGGTGATCGGCGGCCTCGGCTCGGTGCAGGGCGCGGTCTACGGCGCGATCTTCCTCATCGCCCTGCCGCAGGCGATCAACGCGGTGAAACCGTTCCTGCCGCTGTTCCTCTCCGAGGCGACCGGCCTGCAGCCGACCATTTTCGGCCTCGTTCTGATCCTCGTCGTGCTGTTCGAGCCGCTCGGCATCTACGGCGCCTGGCTGAAGACGCGGACCTATTTCGACCTCTTCCCCTTCTACCGGCAGGGCATGTTCCGCCGGCAGAAGGCGTTCCAGAAATCGGACCGGCTGAAATGAGCGCGCCCTTCTTCCAGGCCGAAGGAATCTCCGTGCAGTTCGGCGGTCTGAAGGCCGTCGACGGCGTCGGCTTCACCGTCGACAGGGGCGAGGTCTTCACCATCATCGGCCCGAACGGGGCGGGCAAGACCACGGTCTTCAACATCATCAGCCGCATCTACGACCCGAGCGCCGGGCGCGTGCTGCTCGAGGGCGAGGACATCACGCAGGTTCCGGCCCACCGCATCGCCAAGCTCGGCATCGCGCGCACCTTCCAGAACATCGAGCTGTTCGAGCACGCGACCGTGCTGCAGAACCTGCTGATCGGCGCGCATGTCCACCGCACCACGAACCCGGTCGCGGAGGCGCTGTTCCTGCCCTCGGTGAAGCGCGCCGAGGTCGCCCTGCGCGAGAAGGTCGAGGAGGTCATCGACCTGCTCGATCTCGCCGTTCACCGCGACTCGATGGTCGCGGGCCTGCCCTACGGCGCGCGCAAGGTGGTGGAGCTCGGCCGGGCGCTGTGCACGCGGCCGAAGCTCCTGCTGCTGGACGAGCCCTCCTCCGGCCTCAATGTCGAGGAGACCGAGGACATGGCCTTCTGGATCGAGGACATCACCAAGGATCTCGGCATCACCGTCATCATGGTCGAGCACGACATGACGCTGGTCTCGCGCGTCTCGGACCGCGTGCTGGCGATGAACCAGGGCCGCATCCTCGCCATGGGTTCGCCCGCCGAGGTGCAGCGCCACCCGGCCGTGGTGGAGGCCTATATCGGCACGCCGGCCGGGCCCGGGATGGCCCCCTTGGAGAAGGCGTCATGAGCGCGGCCGAACCCATCCTGACTCTCGCGAACGTTGAAGCCTCCTACGGCGCGGTGAAGGCGATCCGCGGCGTGTCGCTGAAGGTTCCCAAGGGCACGATCGTCACCGTGCTGGGCGCCAACGGCGCGGGCAAGTCCACCATCCTCAAGACCATTTCCGGCATCCTCGACCCGCAGAAGGGCTCGATCACCTTCAAGGGAGACGCCATCGAGCGGCGCGACCCCGCCGACATCGTCCGGCGCGGCATCAGCCAGGCGCCGGAGGGCCGCGAGGTTTTCCCGCTGCTGTCGGTGCGCAACAACCTCCTGATGGGCGCCTATACCCGTTCCGACCGCGACCAGGTGGCGCGCGACATCGAGCTGGTCGAGAGCTATTTCCCGATCCTGAGGGAGCGCGCCGATCAGGACGCGGGCCTCCTCTCCGGCGGCCAGCAGCAGATGCTGTCGATCTCGCGCGCGCTGATGGCCAAGCCCGACCTGCTGCTGCTTGACGAGCCGTCGCTCGGCCTCTCGCCGAAGCTGACGCAGGAGATCTTCGCCATCGTCAGGCGGATCAACCGCGAGCAGGGCGTGACCATCCTCCTCGTCGAGCAGAACGCCGCGCTGGCGCTGGCGACGGCGGACATCGGCTACATCCTGGAGCTCGGCCGCATCGTCATGGAAGGGCCTGCCGCCGAGCTCGCCGAGAAGGACGACGTGAAGGAGTTCTATCTCGGCCAGAAGGATGTCGGCGTGCGCGGCCAGCGGCGCTGGAAGAAGAAGAAGATGTGGAGGTGATGATGGGCCTTCTCGACATCTGGCCGAACCAGGACATCCGCCCCCCGGCCATTCCCACCGGCGACACGATCGCGCGTGTCTTCGATGCCGCCGTCGCCATGCGCGCGGACAGCGTGGCCGTCAGGCAAAAGCAATTCGGCATCTGGCAGGAAACGACGTGGGAGGAGATGGGCCGCGCGGTGCGCGAGATCGGCATGGGTCTCGTGGCGCTCGGCCTGAAGCCCGGCGACGTCGCCTCGATCCTCGCCAACACGCGGCGTGAATGGACCTATGCCGACTATGCCGTGATCGGCGCGGGCGGCGTCTCCAACGGCATCTATCCGACCGATGCGCCGGGCCAGTGCGAGTACCTGATGGCCGATTCCGGCTCGCGCTTCGCCTTCGTCGAGGACGAGGAGCAGCTCGACAAGATCCTCGAGGTGCGCGGCCGCCTGCCGCTGCTCGACAAGATCATCGTCATGGAGACCGAGGGCCTGACCCGCTTCTCGGACGAGCAGGTCATGACCCTCGACGACCTGCGCCGGCTCGGCCGCGAGGAGGATAGGCGCGATCCCGGCGAATGGGAGCGCCGGCGCGACGCGCGCGCGGGCGACGACCTCGCCATCCTCGTCTACACCTCCGGCACCACCGGGCGGCCGAAGGGCGCGATGATCACCCATCGCAACATCCTCGCGGCCATCGAGGTGATCGCCTCGGAATCGATCCGCCAGAACGAGGACGACCAGCGTATGGCCTTCCTGCCGCTCTGCCACGTGGCGGAGCGCGTCGGCGGCCAGTTCCTCGCGCTCTATTCCGGCGCGACGCTGAACTTCGTCGAGAACCCGGAGACCGTACCGGACAATGTCCGCGAGATCGCGCCGACCATCTTCTTCGCGGTGCCGCGCATCTGGGAGAAGTTCTATTCGGGCGTCACCATCCGCCTTGCCGAGGCGACACCGATCCAGCGCGCGGTCTATGGCTGGGCCATCGCGCAGGGCAAGGCTGCTGCCGAACTGACCATCGACGGCAAGCCGGTGCCGGCGGGCCTCAGGCTGAAGGTGAAGCTCGGCCGCTGGCTCGCCCTCGACAACATCCGCAAGGCCATCGGCATCCACCGCTGCCGCTTCCTCGCCACGGGCGCCGCGCCGATCTCGCCCGACCTGATCCGCTGGTACTTCGCGCTCGGCGTGCCCATGCTGGAGGTCTGGGGCATGACCGAGACATCCGGCGCCGGCTCCGTCGTGCCCATCGACAACGTCAAGCCGGGCACGATCGGCAGGCCGACCAGCGCCATCGAGATGAAGATCGGCGAGCACGGCGAAATCCTTGCGCGTGGCCCCACCATCATCAAGGGCTACCTCAACCAGCCCGAGAAGACCGCCGAGACGATCCGCGACGGCTGGCTGCACACCGGCGATGTCGGCTCGGTCGACAACGAGGGCTTCTTCAGGATCACCGACCGGATGAAGGACATCATCATCACGGCCGGTGGCAAGAACATCACGCCGTCGGAACTGGAGAACGAACTGAAGTTCTCGCCCTACATCACCGACGCGGTGATCATCGGCGACAAGCTGCCCTATCTCACCTGCCTGATCATGATCGACCAGGAGAATGTCGAGAAGTTCGCGCAGGACCACGACATACCCTTCTCCAACTATGCGAGCCTCTGCCGAGCCAAGGCGGTGCTCGACCTGATCCAGGGCGAGATGGACCGGGTGAACAGGAAGTTCGCCCGCGTCGAGCAGGTGAAGGCGTTCCGGCTCATCGAGCAGCGGCTCACCGCCGAGGACGAGGAACTGACGCCGACCATGAAGCTGAAGCGCAACCTCGTGCAGAAGAAATATGCCGAACTGATCGCCGGCATGTACCGAAGTTCCGCTGCGTGAGGGCCTCTAGGCCCGGCTTCGGAGCCGTATTAGCATCTGTCACAAGGACCGGCGCCGACCGGCCACCAACAAGGCTCACGGACGAACCGGGGCAATTCCGATGGAGGAACCGATGAAACTGAGACTGAGCGCATGTCTCGTCCTCGCCGCCGGCGTCCTCGCCGGGCCGGTGATGGCGCAAACGCAGGGGATCACCGGCAACCAGATCACCGTCGGCACGATCCAGGACCTGTCCGGACCGGTCGCCGCCTTCGGCAAGCAGACCCGCAACGGCCTGCAGATGTTTTTCGACGAGCTCAACGCCCGCGGCGGCATCCACGGCCGGCAGGTGCGTCTGATCGTCGAGGACAACGGCTACGATCCGCGCAAGGCGCTGCTGGCCACCCAGAAGCTGGTCAATTCCGACCGCATCTTCATGATGCTCGGCCACATCGGCACGGCCCAGAACATGGCGGCGATGCCGGTGCAGTTCGAGCGCAACGTGCCGAACTTCATGCCGGTTACCGCGGCGCGCGAAATGTACCTGCCGCCGACGCGGCTGAAGATGGCCTTCGCCACGGCCTATTACGATCAGCTCCTCACCATGCTTCCGGGCATCGTCCAGGAGAAGAAGGCGACGCGCGTCTGCACGGTCTATCAGGACGACGAGTTCGGCCTCGAAGTCATGCGCGGCGGCGAGGCGGCCCTGAAGACGCTGAACATGGCCTATGTCGAGCGCGCCACCTACAAGCGCGGCGCGACCGAGTTCTCCTCGCAGGTGGCCCGCCTCAAGGCCGCCAACTGCGACCTTGTGGTGATGGGCACCATCATCCGCGAGACGGTCGGCGTGCTGGCCGAGGCCCGCAAGATCGGCCTCACCGCCACTTTCGTCGGCACCAGCGCGGCCTATACCCACCTGATCCCGGCGCTCGGCGGCCCGGTGGCCGAAGGCTTCTACGCGGTCACGACCACCGCCCACCCCTATCCGGACGATCCCAACCCGCAGATCCGCGACTGGGCCGCCCGCTACAAGGCAAAGTTCGGCGAGGATGCGACGGTGTTCTCCGCTTATGGCTGGATCATCGCCGACCTGTTCACGCAGGTCGCCGAGAAGACCGGACAGGACCTGACCGTCGACAGCTTCCTGCGGACCATCGAGACGACGCAGTTCGGCACCGACATGTTCGACAGCCAGGGCTGCCACATCACCCCGCAGAACCGGCTGTGCAACAACGCGGCGCGCCTCTCGCAGGTGCGGAACGGCCGCTGGGTGGTGACCCAGGGCTGGGTGCGCGGCGCAACGCCGACGCACTGAGCGGATCCCCCCGGAGACGCCGCCGGCCGGTCCGGCGGCGTCGTTTTTTTGCGCAGCATTGGTGCAGCAAAATTGCAGGAGCGCGCCGTGACGCATCCCTTCTACACGGCCGATCACGAAGCCTTCCGCGAGCAGGTCCGCCGCTTCGTCGCCCGCGAGATCGAGCCCTTCGCCAGCCAGTGGGACGAGGCGGAGGAGTTCCCGCGCGAACTCTACGCCAAGGCCGCCGCGATCGGCCTGATCGGCCTCGGCTTCCCGGAGGAATATGGCGGTTTTGCCGCCGACCGCTTCATGTGGGTCATCGCCACGCAGGAGCTGGCGCGGCCGGGCGCCGGCGGCATCAGCGCCAGCCTGATGAGCCACGCCATCGGCACCCCGCCGATCGCCAATGCCGGCTCGGACGAGCTCAAGCGCCGAGTCCTGCCGGGCATCTTCGATGGGAGCAAAATCTCGGCACTCGCCATTACCGAGCCGGGCGGCGGCTCGGATGTCGCGAACCTCAGAACGACGGCGCGGCGCGACGGTGACCATTTCGTCGTCAACGGCGAGAAGACCTTCATCACCTCCGGCATGCGCGCCGACTACTACACGGTCGCCGTGCGCACCGGGGCGGAAGGGCCCGGCGGCGTCAGCCTCATCCTGATCGAGCGCGACCGCGAGGGTTTCGCGCGCACGCCGCTGAAGAAGATGGGCTGGTGGGCCTCCGACACCGCGACGCTGCATTTCGACGATGTCCGCGTGCCCGCCGGCAACCTGCTGGGACAGGAGGGACAAGGCTTCAAGATCATCATGCGCAACTTCAACCACGAGCGCCTGACCATGGCAGCGGGCTGCATCGCGGCGAGCCGCGTCTGCCTCGATGAGGCGACCGCCTACGCCAAGGAGCGCGTCACCTTCGGCAAGCCGCTGACCCAGCATCAGGTCATCCGCCACAAGCTCGTCGACATGGCGCAGAAGGTCGCCGCCGGTCAGGCCTGGCTGGAAATGCTGACCTGGCGGCTGGAGCAGGGCGAGAACCCCGTCGCCGAAATCTGCATGCTGAAGAACCAGGCGACGCAGACCATGGCCTTCTGCGCTTCGGAGGCCGTGCAGATTTTCGGCGGCGCCGGCTTCATGCGCGGCGCCAAGGTCGAGCGCATCTACCGCGAGGTGAAGGTCAACGCCATCGGCGGCGGCACCGAGGAGATCATGAAGGACCTCGCCAGCCGCCAGATGGGGTTGTGAGGCCCTTCGCCTTGGCTCAAGCAGAGATCGCCGCTTCCAGAGTCGACAATGCCCCACCCTCACCCTCCCCTTCTCGCTGTCGCTCGCAGGAGAGGGGGACTTTGACCGCCTCGCATCATCGCGGCGGTCGTGCCTGGCACAACCGCCGCAGGCTGGCCTCGACGTCGTAGTCACCCTCTCCTCGCGAAGCGAGGGGAGGGTAAGGGTGGGGCTCTTTGGACCGCTGCGTCGCCAAAGCCCTCACGTCCGCTCGATGCGCGCGACTTTCGCCGGATCGAACCACCACGTCCCCGGCACGCCGCGCGCATATTTCGGCTTGGTCTCGGGAAAGCCGAACATGTCCCAATAAGCCAGCCAGTGGCTCGCCTTGTACCAGTTGGGCACCCAGTAGCGGCCCGCCCGCAGCACGCGGTCGAGCGCCCGGCAGATGGTGACCAGCTCGGGGCGCGTATTCGCCGCCAGCGCCTTGTCGATCAGGGCGTCGATGACCGGATCGGCGATGCCCGCGAGGTTCTGCGAGCCCGGCTGCCGGCCGCTCGCCGAGCCGAAGAAGGTGCGCATGCTCTCGCCCGGCGTCATGGAGAGCGAGTAGCGGCGGATCGTCAGGTCGAAATCGTAGTCCTTCAGCCGACTCTGGTATTGCGCGGAATCGACCCGCCGGATGGAGGCCTCGATGCCGAGCCGGCGAAGGTTCGCCACGAAGGGCTGCGTGTGCCGTTCCAGCGAACTGTCGAAGTCGAGGAACTCGACGGTCATCGCCCGCCCCTGCGCGTCGAGAAGCCGGTTGTCGCGGAGCGTGAAGCCGGCCTCGCGCAGGAGGCCCGTCGCCTGCCTGAGCAGGTTGCGGTCCTGCCCGGAGCCGTTCGAGACCGGCGGCACGTAGGGCTCGCCGAACACCTCGTCGGCCACCTTGCCGCGGAAGGTCTCCAGCAGCGCCAGTTCCTCGCCCTCGGGCCTGGCTGTCGCCATCATCGGCGAGTTCTGAAAGAAGGAATGGGTGCGCCTGTAGCTGTCGAACATGACGTTCTTGTTGGTCCATTCGAAGTCGAAGGCGAGGCCGAGCGCCTCGCGCAGCTTCGGATGGGCGAACTTCTCGCGCCGCGTGTTGATGAACCAGCCCTGCGCACCCGACGGCGTCTCGTCCGATACCTCCCGGCGCACGACGCGGCCGTCGCGCGCTGCGGGAAAGTCATACTGCTGCGCCCAGGTGCGCGAGGTGAACTCCTCGCGGAAGGCATAGGCGCGGCTCTTGAAGCCCTCGAAGGCGACATCGCGGTCGCGGAAGAACTCAAGGCGGACGATATCGAAATTGTCCTGGCCGACCGACACCGGCAGCCCGGCGCCCCACCAGTCCTTCACCCGTTCGTATTCGATGAAGCGGCCGGCCTCGAACCGCCCGACCTTGTAGGCCGACGAGCCCAGCGGCACGTCCATCGTGGAGGCCTCGAAATCGCGGCCCGCATACCAGACCTTGGACAGGATCGGCAGGCCCGCGGCGGTCAGCGGCAGCGAGCGCGAACGGCCGGCTGCGAAGCGGATCGCCACCGTGCGCGCATCCTCCGCCTCGGCGCCCGCGACATCGCGCAGGACGACGCGCAGCAGCGGGTGGCCCTTCTCCTTCAGCGTCATGACCGACCAGGCGACATCGTCGGCGGTGATCTTCGTGCCGTCGTGGAAGGTCGCGATGTCGCGCAGCGTGAAGCGGTAGGTCAGCCCGTCGGCCGATATCCGCACCTTCTCGGCGGCAAGACCGTACATGCTGTCCGGCTCGTCGCCGGCGCCCACCATCAGGCGCGCGAAGATGCCGTCGAGCGCAGGCGGCGCATCGCCGCGCAGGACCAGCGTGTTCATCGTGTTGAAGGTGGTCGGGTTCTGGTTGTAGCCCCAGCTCGACGCGGTATGGACGAAGGTGCCGCCCTTCGGCGCATTCGGGTTCACATAGTCGAAATGGCGGAACCCGGCCGGATATTTCAGGTCGCCGAAGGACGAGATGCCATGGGATTCGGTCTCGCCTTGAGCCAGTGCGCGCGGGGTGATGAGGCTCGCGCCCGCACCGGCGGCGGCCATGGTCAGCACGGAGCGGCGGGACAATCTCGGCATGGCGGTCCTCGTTGATCGCATGAAGGTCTCGGGTCGCCCGAAGGTCTGTTGCTGTGCGGAGGCTAGGTCATCGACGGCCTGCGGCCAAGCTGCTGCCGCGCCGGCTGCATTCACGGCAACGTCAACCGATGGGCAGGACGTTGGTGTGCTTCACCTGCGTCAGCGCGAAACTCGACTCGATGGAGGCGAGCCCGTCATGCTTGGTGAGCTTGTCCTTCAGAAAGCGCTCATAGGCCGGCAGGTCGGCGCAGACGACGCGCAGGAGATAGTCGCGCTGGCCGGTCATCAGGTAGCACTCCATCACCTCGGGCCAGCGCGCGACGGCCGCGGCGAAACGGTCGAGGTCCTCCTCCCGCTGGCGCTCCAGCTTGATCGAGATGAAGACGCTGACCGGCAGGTCGACCGCCTTCTGGTCGACCACCGCGACATAGGAGCGGATGACGCCGGCTTCCTCGAGAATGCGGACGCGCCGAAGGCACGGCGTCGGCGACAGGCCGACCCGCTCCGCCAGCGCCTGGTTGGTCATGCGGCCGTCCTGCTGGAGTTCGGTGAGAATGCGGCGGTCGATGGCGTCGAGGCGCATGAATTGGTGTTTCCTGCCAATTGCTGCGCAACATACTGCACGATTCTGCCAAATCGCCCAATCGTATCTACTGGATTTGGCATGCGCCGATGACCCGGGTCTGGCATGATCCTGCCACCCCGCCGCACGGAAACCGACGATGACCGACCGCCTGTCCATGCTCGCCGCGCTTGAGCGCAAGGTGCTCTGGCTCGCCTCCTGGACGATCCACCACGCCAACCATCTGCGCGACAGCCGCGACGGGCTGAAGGTCGGCGGCCATCAGGCTTCCTCCGCCTCGCTCGCGACGATCATGACCGCGCTCTATTTCGCCGTGCTGAGGCCGCAGGACCGGGTCGCGGTGAAGCCGCATGCGAGCCCGAACTTCCACGCGATCCAGTACCTTATGGGCAACCAGACGCGCGAGAAGCTGGAGAATTTCCGCGGCTTCAAGGGCGCGCAGAGCTACCCCTCGCGCACCAAGGACGTGGACGACGTGGACTTCTCCACCGGCTCGGTCGGGCTCGGCGTGGCGCAGACGCTGTTCTCCTCGCTCGCGCAGGACTATGTGCGCGCCCACGGCTGGGGCACGGACCGGCCGGAGGGCCGCATGGTCGCGCTCATCGGCGATGCCGAGATGGACGAGGGCAATATCTACGAGGCGCTGATCGAGGGCTGGAAGCACGGCGTCCGCAACACCTGGTGGGTGGTCGACTACAACCGCCAGAGCCTCGACGCAGTCGTGCGCGAGGGCCTGTGGGAGCGCTTCGAGGCCATGTTCCGCAATTTCGGCTGGGACGTGGTGATCCTCAAATACGGCAAGCTGCTGGAAGCCGCCTTCGCCGAGCCCGGCGGCGACAAGCTGCGCCAATGGATCGACACCTGCCCGAACCAGCTCTATTCCGCGCTCTGCTACCAGGGCGGAGCCGCCTGGCGGAAGCGGCTTACCGACGATATCGGCGACCAGGGCAAGGTCTCGAAGCTCCTCGACCGGCGCACGGACGAGGAACTGGCCGGGCTGATGACCAATCTCGCCGGCCATGACATGCCGACGCTGCTGGAGGCTTTCGAGGCGGTCGACCACGACCGGCCCGTCTGTTTCATCGCCTATACGATCAAGGGGTTCGGCCTGCCGTTCCAGGGCCACAAGGACAACCATGCCGGCCTGATGACGCCGGCCCAGATGGAGAACTGGCGGCAGGCCATGGGCGTGCGTCCAGGCCACGAATGGGAGCGCTTCGAGGGCCTGAAGCTGCCGGCCGCCGAGGTCGAGCGCTTCCTGAAGTCGGCGCCGTTCTTCGCCGAGGGCCGCCGACGCTATGAGGCGGCCAAGCTGCCGATCCCGGCGACGCTGGCCTTTCCCGCGCAGGCCGCCATGTCGACCCAGCAGGGCTTCGGCCTGATCCTCAACGAGATCGCGCGGGCCAGGGAGCCCTTCGCCGACCGCATCGTGACGACCTCGCCGGATGTGACGGTCTCGACCAATCTCGGCGCCTTCGTCAACCGGCGCGGCCTGTTCGCGCGCCAGTCCATGGCCGATACGTTCAAGCAGGAGCGGATCCCGTCGACCTTCGCGTGGGAGTTCTCGCCGGAGGGCCAGCATATCGAGCTCGGCATTGCCGAGATGAACCTGTTCATCCTGCTCTCGGCGCTGGGGCTGACGCACTCCATCCACGGCGAACGGCTGCTGCCCGTCGGCACGCTCTACGACCCGTTCATCCAGCGCGGCCTCGATGCCCTGAACTATGCCTGCTACCAGGACGCGCGCTTCATGCTGGTGGCGACGCCGGCCGGCGTGACGCTCGCCCCCGAGGGCGGCGCGCACCAGTCGATCGCGACGCCGCTGATCGGCATGGCGCAGGACGGTCTGGCCGCCTTCGAGCCGGCCTTCGTCGACGAGGCCGCCGCGATCATGCGCTTCGGCTTCGACTACATGCAGCGCGACGGCGAGGGCGATCCGGACGAGCACACATGGCTGCGCGACGAGACCGGCGGCTCGGTCTACCTGCGCCTGTCGACACGCACCATCGACCAGCCGCAGCGGGCCATGACGGCCGAGCTGACCGAGGACATCATCAACGGTGCCTACTGGATGCGCCCGCCCGGGCCCAATGCGCAGGTGATCATCGCCTATACGGGCGCGGTGGCGCCGGAGGCGATCGCGGCCGCCGGCCTGCTGGCGGAAAGCCATCGCGACGTCGGCGTGCTGGCGATCACTTCAGCCGACCGGCTCAATGCCGGCTGGACGGCGGCGGAGCGCGCGCGCCAGCGCGGCCACCACGGCGCGGCGAGCCATGTGGAGCGGCTGCTGTCGCCGCTGTCGCGGGAATGCGGCATCGTCACCGTCATCGACGGCCATCCCGCGACTCTCGCCTGGCTCGGTGCGGTGGATGGCCACCGGGTCAAGGCGCTCGGCGTCGAGCATTTCGGCCAGACCGGCACGGTGGACGACCTCTATCGCCACCACGGCATCGATACCAACGCCATCCTCCATGCCGCGCAGGCGCTGACGAGCGGCCGGCCGGTGCGCTACCTGCGCGCCCTGCCCTGACGGTCCTCAGGCCCGTGTCAGATCGGGACGAAAGGTTGACGGCGGGGCTCGGCGACGGCCTCCCGGCGGATGACTTGGCGCGAAGACGGCCCTGCGGATCGCGGCACGGCGCACCGGCAGCCAAACGTCCGACTTAGCGCCGGGCCGGCAATGGCGTGCCTCCTACCCGTCCTCCCGGCCCGGCAGAGGCTGGTCAAGGCACCGAACGTCCGGCCGGAGGCCATAGCACGAACATCGCTGCATCAGCGATTCGGACATGGTTCGTTCGCCAATCGATCCAGAGGTTAATGCGGCGGCGGAGCGCCGGGCGCGTGGTTCAGGCGCGCGGCCAACGGGACCAATCGGATGGCAGGAAATGCGCAGGGGAGACACGCCGCCATGTCGGGAGCGGGACTACCCATCAAGCGATCGCTTGATTCGAGGCGTTGCCATTGCCGACTGGTGACGAGAAAGATTGGACCTGCAGGCGGGGCCGCGCCGCGCCCCGCGGATCGTCAGCCGGCGGCGAAGCGGCGCATGACGAGGCGCACGCCGCGCGCGACCATGGCCATCACCGCGCCGAGGCCGACGAGATGGCTGCCGAAGGCGACCACGGCCAGGCCTATCGCGTCCGGACGGACGAAGGCGGCGGCGACCAGAGCGGGCGCCCAGACGACGGTCAGCAGGGCCGAATTGACCATGGCGCCGGCCAGCGTCGAGCCGAGGCCTTCGCCGCAGGACCAGAGCGGCAGCGGCGCCTCCGCGTCGGCGCTGCAGCCGGCCAGAGCCTGCAGCGGCGCTTCGAGATGAAGCGCCGCGATGGCGACCGTCCACAGCGCCGCATAGGCGAGCGCCCAGGCCGGCAGGGCCATGCGCATGCGGGCGAGAAGGAAGCTCATGGCGGCGCGCGGACGCTCCTTTGAAGGTCCGGCTATGGTATCTCGGAACTCCTAAGAAGCCGTTCCGGAGCGCTGCGAAAGACGCCGCCTCCCGTTCAGGAGCGGCCGCTGCGGGCGGGCGGCATGACCAGCCGGTCGCGCCGGCAGGCGCGGCGGTCGATCTCCTGACAGGCCGTGAAGTTCATGTCGCGGCCGATGCAGATGCGCACCTCGCGCAGGCGGCGATCGTCGCACTGGACCGCGATCATCTCGCGGGTGAGACCCGGATTGGCGCGCACGAAGGCGTCCTCCACCTCGTCGGGCGACACCGTGCGATACTCGGTGATGGCCTCGAACTCGGCGGGGATGCGCACCTTGGCGCGCGCCTGACGCACGCGCTCGAAGAAGGCCGGGGCCGAACGCTCGCCCGAGCAGGTGCCGTGCTTGGCCCATTGATGGCGCACGAGGCCGGGCGCCGGCATGATGTCGAGCATGGCGTTGACGGTGCGGCGCTCGAGGTCGGGCGCGGGCACCTGGCAATATTCCGGAAATCCCCGCGTGAATTGCGGCCAGAGCCCGTGCACGACGAAGTGATAGGGCCGCTCGCCGGAACATTGCATGGAGCGCGCCGTGCGCTCGCCCGACGCCTCGCAGAAGGACGGCGACCATGACAGGGCCAGAACGTAGAAATCGAACTCGCCGGGCGTGACGCCATGGCGCGCCTGGGCCAAAGCCTGTCCCTGCCCCGCCGCCAGCAGCAATCCCGCGCCAAGCGCGACAGAACGCCAAAAGCCTGCAATCCCACCCGTCATGGTCTCCTCCAGCACCGTGCCGCGGAGGCTATCGGCGCGATGAGAACAAAGAAAGAACGTATGTTACCGGATGCAGACCGTCTCAAGCCGCCACGGCCGGGATCGCCGGTTTGCCGCCTCGTCGCGAGAAACGATCCTCGTCTGCCGGTTTGCGGCTTCGCCGGGATGCGTCAGGGCCGCGCCATGCGGCAGGCGGGGTCGAAGCTGCGGCCGCGGTCGAGGCCATGGACACACCATTCGACGCCCCAGGTGAAGCCGGCGAAACCCTGGTCTTCCATGATGGCGTAGCTGACGGTGCGCACGCGGCCGTCCGAGAGAAGCGCGCGGCCGGTGCAGTAGCGGCGCGGAATGTTGTTCTGGCCCCAGGGATTGCTCGCCACTACCCGCACGCGGTCGAAGCCGGCAATGGTCAGCGGCGAGTTCCAGAACTTCGCTTCCTTCTCCGCGAAGGTTTCGCGGATGCGCTCCAGCGCGGCGCTGTCGTCGCAGGGCAGCAGGGTGTTCTGGAAGCGCGGATCGCGGAAGAAGACCACGCCGGCAGGGCCGAGACGGCCGAGCTGGCCGGTGCGCTCGCCGGGATAGTCGCCGCCCGGCACGCGCCCGGTCGTGTAGGTCGAGCCGTTCAGGCCGCGCGGGCCGTCGCCGGACCAGAGGGTTTGGGCCGAGGCGTCGGTGGCGAGCAGGGCGAGGCCGAAAAGGCCGGCGAAAAGGGCGCGAATCCGCATGGCAGGATGCTCCGGAAAGGTTGCGCGACGATCCACCTCCGGGCGGCCGGGGTCAAGAGCGGCCGGGCCACAGTGCGGCAGCGATCACGGCCGGCGGATGCGCACATAAAGCGCGCCCGCCCCGCCATGGGCGATGCCCGCCTCCTCGAAACCGATCACCAGGGCGCGCATGTCGGGCAGTGTCAGCCATTGCGGCACGACGCGGCGCAGCACGCCGCGCTCGGCATAGGCGTCGGGACGCCAGGGATCGTCGTCGAGGCCGCGCAGCCGCTTGGGCGCGCCCTTGCCGGTGATGACCACGACGAGGCGGCAGCCATTGGCCTGCGACTGCCTGAGGAAGGCGACCAGCCGCCGGTGCGCCGCTTCCTGCGTGAGCCCGTGCAGGTCGATGCGCGCATCGACCTCGGCATTGCCGCGCGAGAGCTTGCGCCGGAGGCCCTTTTCCAGCGCGGCGAGGGGCGGCGGCGCGGGAATGGCGGGGGCAGCGGGAGCGATGCTCTTCGCGGGCGCCTTGCGCTTCACGGCGGGCACTGCCTCGGGCTCCGGCGCCGGCTCATCCTCCGGCGGCGGCATGCGCGCGGGATCGAGCGGCTTCACGCTGCGCGCCACATGGGTCCAGAGCTTGCGGTCTTCGGCCGAGAGGCCCCTCGGGCGGCGGCTCATCGGCGCGGGCGCGGCTCGGGCACCGGCACCTGCGCCCCGTCGGGCGATATCGCCTTCGGCAGCAGCACGAACCAGTCGCCGCGATGGCGGATGCGGCCGGCAATGGAGCCCGCCTCCAGCCCGGTGCCGATATAGAGGTCGCCGCGGGCGGGGCCGACAATGGCGGAACCGGTATCCTGCATGACCATCAGCCGGCGGAACGGCTCACCCGTCTCGGCCTGGCCGGTGGGCAGGTGGGCGTCGATGAAGACCGGCGTGCCATAGGCATGGACGTTGCGGTCCACCGCGATGGAGCGCCAGTCGGAGACCGGCACGCCCTGCGCGCCGACCGGCCCGTCCTCGGCGGAGAGCTCGGTCTTCACCCGGAAGAAGACATAGGAGCGGTTCTGCCAGCGGACATCGCGGGCGGGCTCCGGGTTCTGCGCCATCCAGTTGCGGATGAAATCCATCGACATCTCGGCGCGGGCGGCGATGCCGCGCTCGATCATGACGCGGCCGACCGGCACGTAGCGGTGGCCGTTATGGGCGGCGTAGCCGATGCGCAGCGTCGAGCCGTCGGCGAAGCGCAGCCGCGCCGACCCTTGAATCTGCGTGAACATGACGTCGACGGGATCGCGCGCCCAGGCGATCTCCAGCCCGCGCCCGTCCAGCGCGCCCTGCTCGATCTCGCCGCGGTCGAAATAGGGCAGGAAGCGCCCGCCGACCCAGCGGCCCGCGCCGGAGCGCGCGTCGAAGCCGGCGGTGCGGCCGCGCGCGGAGGTCAGGTCATCCGGCCGCAGCATGAAGGGCGCGGTGAACTCAGCCGTCCGCTCGCGCGAGGCGAGGACTTCGGGCTCGTAATAGCCGGTGAGGAAGCCGTCCGCCTCCATCCGCTCGCCGAACTGCGCGATCCGGACGGGGCGGAACTCGGCCTCGAAAAAGGCGCGCGCGGCGTCGCGGCCGGCCGGCTGGGGCAGGCCTTGCGCCCGCGGGCAGACATCGCGCAGCGCCTGCCAGACAACGGGAGCGGAGCGCGGCGGATTGCGCGCCGCCATGACCTGCCGGCAGGAAATGAGGAACGCCCGGAAGGCGAGGTCCTGCCGGTCCTCGGCCCAGCCGGGCAAGGCGGCGAACGACACCGCTTCGCTCCAGGTCCCCGGAAAGACGAAGGGAAAGCCGGACGGATGGATGTCGAGTTCGGGTGGAACAGCCGGCGTCTCCGGCGCGGGAGCCGCCTGCGACGGGTCGGCCGGCGGCTGGGCAGGGGCTTCCGGCGGCAAGGAGGCCTGCGGGCCGGGAGCAGCGGGTTCGGCTGGCGGAGCGGCTGCCTGTTCGGACGGAGCGGGCGATGGCGCGGGCGCTTCCGCCGCCTGCGGAGGCTGCAGCACGACGGACTGCGTGTCAGGCGCCGGCTGCCCGACCACGGGAGCGGTCTCGGCCGGCTCGCTCTTCGGCCTCAGCAGGAGCAGGAGATCGGTGGAGCCGGCAGCGGCAGGGGCAGCCGGCCACCACAAGGCCACCGCCGCCGCGAGGACCGCGGCGTTCGCGACGCTGGTCCTGCGGCCGGCCATGGGTGGTCCCTCTCCCGTGTCGGATCAGGAGCCGGCTTCGGTGGCGATCAGGCGCCAGTTCGGATCGCGGTCGCTGACGTTGCGGGCGAAGGTCCACACGTCGGTCACGTCGGTTACGCGGTCGGGCGAGCCGTCGACGACATTGCCGCCGCGATCCCTGGTGGCGGTGACGAGCTGCGAGACGAATTTCAGCGTCACCTGCGCCTGGTCACCGCGCAGCTGCGCATCGGTGATCTCGGCCTTCTCGATGCCGACGAAACGCGTCTCGACCGTCTCTCCGCGGCTCTCGCGGTCGCGGATCGCCGCCTCGAAGCCGTCGAACACATCCTTGGCGAGGAGGTCGCGCAGCATCTTGCGGTCGCCGGAAGCGAAGGCGAGCACGATCATCTCATAGGCCGCCTTGGCACCGCCGACGAAGCCGGCTGGCTCGAACGAGGCATCGCGCGAGGCAATGGCGTCGAAGCCGCGGGCGAGCGGCGAGCCGGGCGGTGCAAGATCGCCCCAGCGCGGCACGGACGGGTCGGCCGGCGGGAAGGGTGGCGGCGGGGCGCCGTTGCGGGCCGGCATGGGAATGACCTCGCCGGGAGGCTGCGCGCCCGGTGCTCCCTCGCGATTGCCCATGTCACGGCTGTCGCGGTTGTTGTCGCGCGGCCGGAAGGGGTCGCGCTCCGAGCCCGTCTTCGTTCCCAGCACGCTGCGCAGCCGGAAGAAGATGAACACCGCAAGGGCGAGGAAGATGATCGTATAGATATCGAATGCGTTGTTCATGGCGGCCGTCTTTCGGAAGCGGAGCTCGGCCCACGCGATAATCCGCGAACGGGCCCACAGTCTATCCCCACTCCGACGCACAAATAAGGCATTTTTTTCAGATCGCCAGCCGGCCGCGCGTTCGTGTCGCGGCATGGAGAGCCGCTTCGGCTCCCCCTGCCGCCGCTGTTTGGCCGCCGCTCGCTCACACCTGCTTGGCGAGTCTTGGGTCGAGGGCGTCGCGGAGGCCGTCGCCGAGGAGGTTCACCGCGAGGACGGTGACGGAGAGGAACAGGGCCGGGAACAGGACGATGTAGAACTTGACCTGCCAGAGCGCGC
>VFQP010000666.1_pt1 | contig 58586 bp, 93 predicted proteins | sample 3512351 | NCBI WGS metagenome assembly VFQP01 (sample SAMN10412372, study PRJNA504923) | tailings metagenome | isolation source: Relicate 1 Philex TSF1 revegetated site | place: Philippines: Tuba, Benguet | collected 2017-08-29 | reverse complement strand
TGTGTGTGTGTGTGTGTGTGTGTGTGTGTGTGTGTGTGTGTGTGTGTGTGTGTGTATAATGGGTGTACATAAGCACACAGAAACACACGCATCTCTCACAGGCACCCTTTCTGCTGCACCCTTCGCATACCAGTCAGTGGGCAGGCTGGGCCGTCATATACAAGCACTGGGACAAGGGATGGGGCATTGCGGAGTGCAGAGAGGAGGGCCACTTGGAGGTAGTCGGTGTAATCGGTAGTGTTGAGGGCCTCATGATGTGGCAGGGACAGGGATGTAAACCATAGCACACGTTTGCAGGTGGGTGGTGTGGGTGGAGGTGGGTGGGCGTGTTTGCACGAGTGAAATGGGAATAGTAGCAAGTCGAGCAATAGGGCTGTCAAACCACGCAAAAACGTAGGACGGGGAGAAAACGCTCGCATGGGTGATGTACTACATGTGTCGTTTTACAACATAGTGGCAATAGATGCGTATCATATAGCAGCGCATCATAATGTACAATCACAACGTATAATACAATGTCTATTGAGGTGTATATGTTGTGTGAACAAATTCGTATCCAAAGTAACCACCCTCTGTTCATCACGGCAATCAACCTCCTTCTTTGTGAGCACTCTCCAGTCGTTTGTACATCAGCTTTCGTTGATCCAACCCAAACAAGCGGACAAATACAACATCTTCTTTGCGCACAGCATACCCAGCACCAGCATACAGCTTGGCGGCAGGGGCATCTTGCACCCTGTGTGTTGTTGTTGTTGTTGGTGGTGGTGATGGTGGCAACACGTGGTGATGCAGCACCATTGTGATTAATCAGACGCATGTGTGGGGTGCATTGTGGTGTGCATATATGTGGAGGCACACATGTGGAGACATACCCCTACACACACATGTATACCCCACCCCTACTTACACAAGCATACCCCACCCTTACATACACAAGTATACCTCACATGCAAGTATACATCCCGTTGATGCAGCTCATCAGCCAGTTGCTCTGCAGCCATCAGCAGGCGTCGAGCAATGCCCCTTCTTCTGTAGGCAGCATCTACTGCCATGTTGCACAAATATGTACAATCCTGTGATTCATCATCATCATGTGATTGTTTTGGTTGTCTCAATTAATACTGTTGTCAATATTGTTTGTTTGGGTGTGCGTGTGTGTGTTTGTGTGTTTGTGTGTGCATATGTCAGACACATAGCACTGTACGATATGGTGCATACAAGTGTGGCACACACACCAACATACAACCATGGTTGTGTGATTTGCACAATCTGCACAAACACACCGCTTTACATCTACACATACACACATCCTTACGTGCACAAACACACAACACCCACATTCATACCGGTGGTGGGTTGAGTGTGACATATTGATATCGTGTAGACTCTGAAAACGATAACTCCACTGTGCCAACCAACACAGGGGCCAGGGGGTCCCCCTGTTGACCAGGCACCACCCCCTGTTGACCAGGCACCACCTGCGTTGGGTGTGTTGCTGCACCACTAGGGGCTGGTTGGGAAGGAGGGGCCGGTTGGGAAGGAGGGGCCGGTTGGGAAGGAGGGGCCGGTGGGGCCCACCCACTTGTTGAGGTTGTGATGATGGTGGGTGCTGCTGTTCCTGCTGCTGGTGGTGTTGCTGCTGGTGTTGGTGATGATGGTTGTGGTGCTGCTGCTGCTGATATTCCTTGTTGTTGTTGTTGTTGCAAGTCAATATAATCATCTTCATCAGTGCTGCTGTCAGTGGAACACATGCCTGTGTGGAGCGGGGACACAGAGTACATACCACTAGTAATACCACTGTCACCTGCATTATCACAAACAAGCATGTGTGAATCATCACAAACAACACCCCTTTCACACCAAACAACACCCCTTTCACACACCAACCCCCCCCCCCCATACCATCATCACTGTCACTGGTGCTGCTCGGGTGATGGTACCCTTGTGGGAGGAGGATGGCAACCAATACAACAGCCTTGGGGGGGAGTGTTACATGTATGTTGAGGTACTGTTGTATCTGATACACCAAAAAGCGCCTGTGTGATGTGTGTGGTGGTGTGTGTGTGTGAGAGAGAGAGAGAGAGGAAGAGAGAGAGAGAAACATATGTGCGTGTGTATACGCATGTATGGGTGTGCAAAATAAACACATGTATGGTTTGGGTATATGCACATACACACACCATCCACACCATCCACACTATACACACCCACAACATGCCTGTATGAATGCACCACGCCCAGTGCCCCTTGAAAACACTCTGCCAGGAGCACAGCAGCAGGTTCAATCCAGGCACTGTTCAATGGAAATATGAGCAAGGTTGAGCCATCCTCTAGCTGGTATTCACGGCTAAACCCAGCCATGGTTTGCAAGACTGATTGCTGTTTTTTGGAGATGATGGGGGTGCATCCATGGGTGTCTGTACATCGTTATGCACCTCAACCTCGAGCACACCTCCTCTAGCACACCTCACGCACACCTCACGCACACCTCAACCCACCTAAGCACACAAACATCCACCAATACCTTGGCCACAAAGGGTGCAAACACACGCTGGTAGGAGGGTTGTGGCATTTGATCACCAGCATACCCTGCTTCCAACCCAGCTGCTTGTCCAGCTGCGGTTGCTCTTTGATCATCATCGCGGGTTGCAAGACACACGAGCTTGTGTGGTTGGAATAATGGAGGATGGCACTGATAATTGCAAAGAGATCGCTGCCATGGGCAAAAAGACTGATGTCGTTGATGATGGTGTACTAGCAGGGCAGGAGCCATGGTAAAACAAGGTGTGTTTTGATTTCCATACCAGTGACAAGTGGTATACAAAAATCATCCAGTCAAACAACATTCGCAAGCCGCCAGGATACATTCGCGTAGCACAATAGGCACCCATACCACAACAATTACACAATACTGCTATTGAGAACAACCCCGACAAAATACAAGCAGTAGACCAGCTGCTGTGCACCTCTGTGCAAGCCTTATCGTTGCATCGTGCATTGGCAGTGTTTCTCGCCCTGAGCACGAGCAGGAACGCCTAGCACCGTATCGCACTAGCTTATTTACAATACGACATGCAGACTCTGGGCTGTTTGGGGCGCACAGTCGCTCCCCCTCGCCCAGTTGCATTGGCATGTGCTGGTCAACCACGCGCACTGTTGACCAGCCGCCTGTCCAGCAGCAGCACATTTTCCACAGGTACATATTTGGCTGGCAGTATACAAAAGCAATGTAGTCTTGCTCTGTTGTATACTGTCCAACCAACCATCACATCATGCCATCATCATCAATCCAATCCAACAGGCAGCACACCACTGGTGTCGCACATGTCTAGCCCTCGCCGAGCCCAGCGCTGCCGGCGAAGCAGCCAAATAGCAGCCAAGATCAAGGATCCTGACTTGGATGATGAAGCAGCCGCAATCAAGGGACCCCCACCATTGCAATGGAGGGTGCTGGCAGCGCTAACCTACCTTATACCCTGGATTGATGTGATATCCTTGGGGCGTGAGATTTATCATATATTCCCCTCGTTTTTGTGGATGTATTTCTTCCCAGGTGTGTGTTTGAGAGGGTGGATGCTGTACCCACATACACACATCACAGTACCCACATACATCACTGTACCCACACACCCTCACCCCCCCCCTTGACACCCCCCTTGACACCCCCCATCACAGGTCCCACGGTCAAAGTCTACTATAGCAGTCAATTTGCACCTCTGGTCATATTTTTCCTTGTGTTTTTGACCATTGTGAAGAACACAAAACTGCACCATTTTGTGCGCTTCAACTGCATGCAGGTGTGTAGTGTATGCTGTATACAAGAGGAGAGTTTGTGTATGTGTGTGGGGGGGGATTGTGTACGTGTGTGTATGTGGTGAGACATGCACAATACACTGTGTCTGTGTTCTCTATTCACTCGTACATACCTACACATATCCACACCACTTGTATCGTTACAAAAACCTACGTGCATACCCACCCACCCCATGCAACACCCCACCCCCTAACACCCCCTAACACCCCCTAACACCCCCCAGGCGGTCATGTTGGACATTGTGTGCATGCTCTTTCACATCATTCGTGCCTACTTCCCAGCAGAAGTGCGATGGAGCATGTTGCTCCCCATGTTTGACAATTTTGCATTTATATCATGCATGACCACTGTGTTGTATTGCATCTGGTTCACACTGAGGTATGAGAGGAGGGGGAAGATAATTTGGGTTGTGTATGTGCGTGTGTTTTTGTGTGTGTATGTGTTGTGTATGTTTTTTGTGTGATTTGTGTGTGTTGTGTGTGTGTTGTGTGTGTGTTTTGTTTGTTTGTTTGGTTTGTGTAGTGTACCATGGTATGTGTGTACGCTTGTGTCTCTGCTGTTCATTGTGATTATATGTTGTTCATTGTGCATATATGCGTGCATGTTTTTCATGTACATGTATACCTACACCCAATACACACTGCCCACTACGCACCGGGGGCACATCCTCTGTGTGCTACCTTGTACATGTATACCTACACCCAATACACACTGCCCACTACTCACCGGGGGTACCCTATGTGTGCTACCTGGCCTTTCACGGGGCATATACCAACCAATCTCCCTTGTAATCACCATTGCGAGGGGTGTGGCCGTCCACGGGGATGTGTGTTACATGCATTGCCTTGTATAGGTGTCACATACATACTTTTTCATTACACATGCATTGCATTGTTATTACATGCATTGCCTTGTATAGGTGTCACATACACCTGCACGCAACACATACCTACTTCCCTCCAACACATACACCTCCTCACAACACAATGTACATCATGAAATGCACAGGGGCAAGTATGCAGACATACCATTCGTGTCAGACGCAGTATACATCCAAGTAGATGCATCCGAGTATGCCTAGGAGTGTGTGTGGCTAGGAACGTAGGTGTGCAAGGTGATACATGCACATGTGCCTCCTCGGTGTGTGTATATGATGTGATACACATATAATGCATTCACTGGGACGTGGTCGTGTGTGCATGATTTGGGAGGGGACACTATGTGCATGATGTGGGAAGTGGCGCAATGTGCTGGGTGGGGGCACAATGCCAGTATCCCCAACGTGTGGATGCACCTGCAATGGTTGGAGACATGCTATGTTCCGAGGAGGATACGTGGTGTGGCAGCAGTGGTAGCTTTGTTTCCAGTGTGTGTGTGTGTGTAGTGGTTGCGCATGATAGATGCTGGTAACACGCATGATTGATGCTGGTAACACAGACCTGATCATGTGCTACATGTGTATTCCAATGACACACAAATGACTGGGTTGTGGTCAACACATGTGGTCAAACAGGTGTGGTCAACGTAAAACAATGCACGAATAGTTGTCACTAGAAACAGAACAGTAACTCCTCATGCAATTAGAAACATACAGGATGAAAAGGCTATTTCAATACACGTAATGAAAATGATATAAAACGTCAGAAACACAGGGAGAAGTAATACAGGGAGAAATAATACAGGGAGAAGTAATACAGGGAGAAATAAGACAGGCATTACCCACATTACTCAACTACATTGTTCATCTACACTGATATACAAAAACACCAGCCAAAAGACACCCAGTACACACCCCCTCCAAAGGGTGCTCATAAGCTCACTCATGGTGCAATACGAGTATCATGAGAGGTAACATTATCCTTCTCATTATCATTATCGGTCATTTGTACTGCAGTGTACCGCCCTCCAGGTGCTTGTTCTTGACGCTTTTGCTTCCAATAGTACATGCCCCACACCACCTGCATGTGCGTTGAATGATGCATATACAAACTATGCAACACCTCAAAAACACCCACATCATACTCCCACACCATACACCCCCCATATACACCCCATACAACCCCCATACACACCCCATACACCCCACACCACATATTATTTGCATCATAATCCATTCATGATCATACCGTTGCTATTGATGCCAACCCAGCATTGATACCCACCACCTGATGCATGGTCAAACCCCCAAGGTCAAACAACAAACCTCCGGTCAACGCTGTGGTGGACTGGGTGAACGTACACAATGCTGCTTCTACTGCCATGACACGGCCTAGTATGGCATTGGGTACCCTCAGTTGCATCAGCAGCGTAGAATACACCCACAGTGTTGCACTGAGTTAGGCCAGGGGGGGGATGGTCTTGTACATGTACATGTATATACAATAACATAGTATATACATATATTCATACACACATATTCTCACACACGCACATAATCTCACACAAACACATATTCTCACACACATATATATTCTCACACACATATATTCTCTCTCTCTCTCTCTCATACACACACACACACACATTACCCCCCCCCACATACCTCCCCATGGACCGCACCAGTGTTGCCACAATCAACCCCCCAATATGCCTCGCTGTCAACATGATCAGATACCCAGTCAACAACAACCCCATGGACACCGCCACACCCCGCAGCAGGGGTACATGGGCTGCAGGAGTGATTGTGTTGAATACCAGGGGTCCCACAAAGCACCCCGTGCCAACAGAGGCGTAGATAATGCCCATGGTAGCCCCTGGATCTCCCAGTGACTGGTAGTCTGACATAGCAGCAAACCTGGTAGTGGGGGGGGAGGAGAGGGTGTGAGTGGAGAGGGTGTGAGTGGAGAGGCGAAGTGGAGAGGGGTGGAATGGAGAGGGGTGGTAGTTTTCATCGATACCTATTTTTTACACATGTGTAGCACCACACATCCCCTCTACAACCACACTTGAGGTACAATCAGGTACACCCCTTTCACACACAAATACACATACGTACACACCCAGACACATACTTGACATTGAGTAGGTCAGTAATCCCCCAACACATGGCCCCCGTTGCCTTGATGGTCCCCAAACACGCCACATCCCTATTCACAGGGGCCTTCATGTACTCCCACCCCTCTCTTATTGCGTGCACACCATCACGCCATGCATGGGTTGCAGCAGACCACACACTACTTGTAGTGCTGTTGGTAAGTATTGTGTTGGTAAGTGTAATGGTGGTGGTGGTGTTGGGGGTGATGGTGGCTTTGTCATCGGGGGAGAGTGTTGGTTTGCTAGGCTTGCGTACAATGTTACGTACTGGCGTTGTACTGCTTCTGTGTGTGTATTGGGTGTGTATGTATGTGTGTTGTGTATTCAACAACCTGGTCAACACTTTGGTGAACGCTTTGGTCAACGCACAAAAACAGCAACAACAAATAAAGAAAAGCAACACACAACAAAAGCAACCAACACATGCCAACACCATCCACACACCATCCACACACCACACCATCATCCACACACACCCATCATCAGTCATGCTCACATCCACTCGCTCCCCCGATCCTCCCACAGTAGCCACCCCCCCCGGTGCAGGTATGTGTAATTGACTCGCAAACGCAGCAGCTGTGAGGTAGGTGAGTGCATCCAACCAGAAGCATGCAGTTGTACCCAGCAGACTTGTTGCATACCCACCCAGGGCTGCCCCTGTTTGTTGTGTTGTGTGTGTGTATGGTGTGTGTGTTTGTATGTACGTATGTGTATGTAAATATGCATACACGTGCACCTATATATGTACATGTGTACCTATATGTGTATAATGTGTGTGCGTACAAGTGCAAGCCCCACCCCCCAATCCCACCCCACCACTCCACCCCCTCACAACCCCAAGTACACTGACCTACAGCAATAGACCAACAACATCACATCACAGCAAGCACACGCACCTACAGCGCCAGTGATAGACCAACAAAATGTGTCGAGCGTCGTTGCCAGTGCCAAATCACACTTGGGTACTATCATCGGGACGATTGCCTTGCGTGCTGGTTCGTAAAACGTCTCCACTGTAAACTGGAGGAATACCAATACATAGAGCAACCTGTGGGGGTGTGGGGGTGTGGGTGTGTGACTGTGAGTGTGTGTATATGTATGTGTGTGTGTGTGGAAGATACCCGGTACATGTGTGTGACAGATACCACAAACACGGGGGATACCTACATAGGCATGTGGTTGTTGTGTCAATGCATGTGTGCACACACAAAAGCGATGCTCATGATCACCACACCCCCTCCACCACCACAACATACCACAGGCGGCTGCTGCTGTTCACCAACGACAGGGATGCCACCACACCCGCATCGATCACACACGTCCACATGAGCACCCGCACCCTGTTGCACTTGTCCGCAACAGCACCGGCCAGTGCACACCACACCGTAGATGGCACCAACCGCAAGATTATGATAAAGCTCACCAGCATGCCGCTGCTATTGCCATAGCGTTCTGCAGTGGTGAGCGTGGCGACATACGTCAGCCATGCACCTGTCATGTTGACAATCTCGCCGCTAAATAGCCACCTGTATTGCTTGTTTCGACCAAGGAATGACACCAGGTCGAGTGGGGAGGTGCCAGATGTTCCAGATGCTCCAGATGTTGTGTGGGAGGCATCATCATCGTCGACCATCTGATGATGGTTGGCCATTGTTGTTGCGTGTGTATATTAGATCCTCCTGATTCCACAGTTCTTCTACAATCAATCAGTCTACGTAGATACCCAGCTGCACACTGCAACATTGGTCTGACTGCTGTTGACATCAACCTTGAAGAACAAAGAAAACAATCAGCCCCAACTCGTTAAAACCACAAGCATACACACGTGAACAACACAATAGAAATCCCAAACAATCAGTATCAGTCGGGCAGCCTCCAAGGATCCACCAGCAGCCCTGATCTCCCTGTGTTCCACCGTGTTTTGTGGGCGGGGAAAGGTGGAGTGGGGTAGTCCATAGAAACATGAGCGAGACTGAGAACGCTGCCAACCACCCCGAAGACGACTCTCAACACCAGGCATCTGAGCAAGTAGAAGCCCCAGCAGAAGCTGCAGCCAACGGCAACCACAACAAGCGTAAATACGAAGAAGAAACAGACGAAGAACAAGTCAACAATAAGCGTACCATGATTGGGGAAGAGGTAGGTACTGGGGTGGGATGCATCTGGGGGAAAGGACTATGTGTGGGCATTTTGTAGTGGGTTTGGTTGTTCAATATGATCAACAATAATGCTCAAAGCACAGTACCCCACCCCAACCCAGGTTGTTGCAAATACTGAGCTCCCCGCTGGTGGGGATGCACCACCCCAACTTGCACCAGGACAAACCCCAACCGCTGGGTTTCTCAACCCCACCGACCCTGAGCAGTATACTGATTATGAATCCATTCCTGGCAACATGATTGGCAAGCTCATTGGTCGTGCTGGTGAGTCGATTAAACTTATCCAAGCAAAGACTGGTGCACGCATCCAAATCGACCACAAGGGACCCGAGGAGGGCAAGCTGGTGACCATCACTGGCAAGCAGGACCAGGTTGCTGCAGCCAAGGCTGAGATTCATGCAACCATGGCACCAGAAGTGAGCGAGATGTTGCTCTGCCCCCAACCAATAGTGGGGCGCATCATTGGTACGTGCTATGGTGGGGTTGTTGGGGATTTGTTTGTGTTGAGGGTTTTGTATACAATGTATTGACCACGTGTGCAACGTGCATCCCACATCCACATCACATCTTTCCCTCGTTGGTATCACCATCATCATCATCATCCCATCATCCCCACATCATCATGCCCCACAGGACGCCAGGGTGAGACAATCAAAGCCCTCCAGAGTGCCTCTGAAGCCCACATTGTGGTCAACCAGGACTTTCCCGAGGGTGTGGACCGTCAAATCACCGTGAGTGGGAGGCAAGAGGCAGTTGACCGTGCTGCTCGCATGATTCGTGAGCTGATTGCTGGGGAACCTGGTAGTGCACAAATCATCATCCAAAAGGTATTGTCAGGTGGTGTTGTGGGTGGTGGTTTGTGGGTGGTGCTTTTGTGGGTGTTTTTATTTTTTGGTGTTTGTGGGTGGTGTTTCTTTTTTGATGGTGTTTTTTGGTGGTTTTTCTGTTGGTACACATGCATATGTACCGCCCTCCATTCCCAACACCCCCCCAATCACAACCCCCCCCCCACCCCCCCCACCCCCCCACCCCCTCAGTATGGTGCCGGCATCACACGCATCACCGAATGCCCCAAGGCAATGGTTGGCCGTGTCATTGGCAAGGGCGGTGAGGTGATAAAGCTCCTCCAAAAGCAACACAATGTCAACATCCAAATAGACCAAACAGTCGACCCCTGTCGAGTGTCTGTCACGGGGAATCAAATGTATGTTGGGAAAGCAGTGGAGCATATCCGTGACATCATCAATGGGGGGCCCCTGCCTGGACAAGGGGGGGGGTATGGAGGCATGGGGGGGATGCCAGGTATGGGGCAGGGGGGGGTAATGAATGAAAATGTGAAGGATTTTGTCCCAAATATAATGAATGAATCATCAACCTCAACAACAGGTGGGTATGGTGGCGGTTTTGGTGGGTACGGTGGTGCCGGTTATGGTGGTGGCTACCCACAAGCAGCACCCTATGGGGCCGCTGCAGGTGGGTATGGCGGGTATGGTGGATTCCCCGGTGCCGGTGGGTTTGGTGGCTTTGGCGCCACCCCCGCAGCAGGGGCCGGGGCCGGGTTCCCCGGCTACGGCGGCTACGCCTCCGGGGCCGCGGCTGGTGCCGCAGACCCCTATGCCTCGGCGTATGGCTCCACAGGGGCTGGGGTGGGTGTGGGTACCCAGGCAGGTGCCAGTAGTGGGTTGTGGCAGGAGCTCAAGGATGACAGCGGGAATGTGTATTATTACAACACACAAACGGGGGTGAGTCAGTGGCAACGGCCCCCTGACTTTTAAACACCGCTTTTGTGGTGGTGGTGGTTGGATATGCATCAGCGTGGGGGGAGGGGAGATACCACCACCTGATGTGTGTTGAAGAGGGTTGTGAGTGGTGAATGGGTGTGTGTTGTTGTTGTTCTTCTCATGTGTGTGTGTTCACTGTGATGTATGCGCACATACCCTCACCCTCACCTGTTTTCTTTACCTTTGGTTGAAACATACACATGCACACACACGATTGTGTTGTGTGTGTGTGTATGCTGCTGCATGTGTGTGCACAATACCCATATGTGTGCATATAAACAAACAACACCCTTTGCGTTATGTGCGTATATTGTTGTATTGCACACCAGCATGTTTCATAAACAACAACAACAACTGATATGTGCTATCATTGGTGTGTATATGACACAATGATTTGTGACGGTGGTGAAAACACGCCGTCACGGTAGAATGGTGTTATATGGTGTGTGTGTGTGTGTGTGCTGTGTTGGTGGTATGTGTATGGCCACCCCGCGTGCGTAGCGATGTGTGTGCGTACCTGTATGTGTGCAAGTTGTATCGCAGGCATGTGCATTGTGTGGTGTTGACGATGAGGGCTTGCATGTGTGAGGTTGAGATGTGTGGTGTTGTACACCAATTCTTCACAACATGATGTGCGTGTGTGTGTGTTTCAACATGTGTGTGTGTGTTTCAACATGTGTCTTTGTCTCTTTCTCTGCGTGTGTTGATGAGAAAACAAACCTTTTTCTCTTTGTCAGATTGTTGGTTGATCCCTGCCCATCCCATGATATCAGTGCCATCCTCTACGTTTGTTTTCCCCTTGCTCTTCTTCTGTGCATTCCCCCTGCTCACATACGATGACGATGATGATATGCGTTTCTTCTTTTCAGCAACAACAGTAACAAAAGTGGAAGTGGAGAAGTGGCATTCTTGGTATGGTCAACATGCAGCATGGGTGTCCAAGGTTGACCATGTGTGTTGGTGTTGACGGTGTGTTTGCTGTGCGATAGTGCCCCTGAAGCTCCCATGCTGTTGACCATGGACCGTTGCTTTCTCCATTGCATTCTGTCGTGTGTTGCGTGTCGCTGCATGATTGTGTGGTTTGTTGCTGCGAGTGTGTCATAATAGACGGTCAACACTGTCAACACAAACACCGTTGACCACAGCGTGTACTGCCTGTTTGTTTGTACAACACGTTAGACATGAAGCAGAACACGTCAAGGCATATTTGTTGTGGTAGGTTGACAACAATGTTCACACGATAGTGATGGTAGTGGTAACATGCGGTTCGATGAACATGTTTTGTGGGTGCTGTACCAGCACACAGTGTGAAAACAAAAACAGGGTAGATAAAGCAATGCTGCAGCAAAACAGAAGTTTTCAACGGATTCAGAGGCAACACGTTTCACCGCACCAACATTTCCCTCCTGCGAGAAGAGAAAACAACAACAACCAAAAACAAGGCTACTGTACATCAAATCAGCTATTAATGTACACTGATCACATCACTCCTGATGCTGTACACCCATCACCATCAATCATCACCAAATCCCCATCACTCTCATGCGCCATTTGTAAAATGCATGCACACCGGCGGCCTATACCCAGCAATACTCATGATGGCACTTGGCAGCGCCCATATCCCAGACCCCGCTAACAGCCCACTTGCCACTGCTGGTACATACGTGATGGCTGCTGCTGTATTGACATACTTCCACCCCAGTACAATAGTGGACCCCAGCGCCATGTTGATGGAAATGGGGGCCCCAAGGAAAAACGGAAGGGACATGGAGGAGGGCAGGGGCATGAACTTGGCAATTTTGGGTGGGAGGGTGTCTCGGGCGATGTTGACGAGGATGGCAAAGAAAAAGAGGCCCAGCATGAGCCAGAATGTGTTTTTGGGGAGGACTTCAACACCCTGGGCACCGACGAGCGCCTGATGATGAGGGTGGGTGGGTGTGAAGGGTGGGTGTGAGGGGTGTGAGGGATAGCATGATCACATGGTGTCATATGGTGTACACATCTTACGTACACAGCAGGGTTTACACATCACCACATCCACATCACCCCGCATCACACTCCCCCCCCCCACCACTCCCCCCACGTACCATTGCGCGTGATTGGTCGGCATAGGGCGCCGGATAGGGCCCCCCCACCACCCCAATAGGAAACGCATGGTAATATATTTGATAAATGATAGGGGAGATGATGGTCCCTGCAAGGGCCCCCAGCACCTGACCAATAACCATTGCTATGGTGGAGGTGTAGGTGAGATAGCCGCTTCTGAAGTCTTGCATGATTTCACAACTTGCGGTGACTGATGCCATGATGACACCACTGTGGGGGGTAGTGGAGTGGAGAGGGTGTGTGACTGATGCCATGATGACACCAGTGGGGTGTGTAGTGGAGGGTGTGTGAGTGTGAGTATAGTGTAGTGTGTGTGTGTGTTTGTACACACACAAACATGTACAAAACACCCCACCCACCCTCATCCAAACACACAAACAAACATGTACAAAACACCCTACCCACCCTCCAATACACACCCACCCACCTCATTGCCAAGCCTGTGGTTATTCCACCCTCAGACCCCCCCGCCATGCTAAACAGAAATATCCCCAGCTTGTTGTACAGGTTGGCCATGTTGACATCAGTCAGACCAGCAGTGTAGGCATTGATGATTGCCAGGAGAGGGGCGAGGGCATATGTTCCCAGCACAATATACCACTGGGGGGGGTGGGGGGTGGGGGGGGGGTGCGTGTGAATGGGGGGGGGGGGGGTGGGGGGGGGGGGGGGGTGGGAGGTGTGTGAGTGTGAGTGAGATTGGGTGGGTTTGCATCCTCAAATACACACAGCATACAATACACACAGCATACAATACACACAGCATACAATACACACAGCATGCATACAACCCCTTGTGCATCACCACACAACCCACCACCACAAAACACACACCTTGATAGGCGGGTATAGCAGTGGTATGGCAATACATCCAGCCACAGTAAACACCAAATATGCAGCAGGCCCCACCCACAACGGCAGCCTATCTCGTTTAAATATCACCTCACGTTGTGCACGTTCTTCTGGTTGTTCTGGAAAGTCTGCCAGCACGGAAGGTTCCGGGGTATGTACGTGCTGCTCCTCAGTGAGTACCTGTGGGTGGGAAAAGGGTGTGTATGGAAAGAGGTAGTGTGTTGGAAAATATATTCACCATGTTACAACATACACTACTACAACATTGAATACATGTGAAACACGGCAATGAATACACCACACTATGAACACGACGTCTCTCCCCCCACCCTACTCTCTCTCTCATACACACACACGTACACACACACTTCCACAAACACTCTCACAAACACACCTCCCCCTTGGCAGCAGCAGCATCACACACAAACACACTTGCACACTCACATGTACATACACACACACAACCTACACCCCCACACACACTACATGTACATACACAAACACCTACCTCCCCCTTTGCAGCAGCGGCATCCACCCTCCTGCGCTCCTCCCTTCGCGCTCGTATGTGCTTGATGCTTGTGAGCGTGATGCTCACCATGTTGTACAAGCCATCAGCGACAAGCATTGCTAGGGCGAGAAACGTTTGATACCCATCTGTGTGTGTGTTTGTGTGTGAGTGTTTATGTGTGTGATAGGGGTTGTGTGTGTTGTACAACACCTGTACCTACCCAATCCACCCTACACACACACACACACACACACACACACACACACACACACACACACACACACACAAGTAATACCAACACATACATAGCCCACGTGGGTCACTTGCAGTCAATCCCTTGGGATACCAATCCCCCTCATGTGTGGCTATGAGTGGGTACCTGTGTGTGTGTGTGCAAATATGGTATGTGTATGTTTGTATTGCAGGATGTACGTGTGTGTGTATTGGGGAATATGTGGGTATGTGCAAGTCTGTGTGTATATTGAAGGATATGTGTATGTGTGCGTATTGGAGGGTATGATGAGAGGTGTGTACATTTCACCTTGTATACATGCATTTGCCCATGACCACACAGCAAACACACACCCTCCACACCAACCCCACCCCTCTCCCCCCACATGATCCCCCATGACACTACCCCCCCCCTTCCAAAACCACACATACATGATCCCCCATGACACCACAGCACCAAACAGCATCGAGTAATTACTAATAGCTGGAGCAATCATGCCAGCAGCTATGTAGGCGAGTGACCAATTAAAGTTCCTGTGAGCCAGGACTTAAGTGGACATGGATCGTATACACAATTGGGTACATGCACACCCTCACCATGTCCATTTCAGTGCTTCCAACCCAAAGGTGGGGAAATTGTTCCACCCGAAGCAGCGGACTCCAGTGACCGCTTTTGTAGCTGAGAAAAACCACGTGAAGAGGGCTGTGTGTGTGGGTTGAGGGGGGGGGGTGAGATGCACAACACCATACATATGCTCTCTCTGTATAACACAAACATGCACATATCCCCATATACACAAACATACCCCCCCCCCACGCCCACACCCACACATAACATACCCACACAAAACATACCCACACAAACATACACACCACACCCATACACCCATACACACAAACATACCCCAGCAGAACGACACAGCGAGCCAGAAGCCCATCACCTTTACTTGCTTCATTGCTTTCCCCTGACTGCCTGTATGTACAAATTGGTCAACAAATTGGTCAACAAATTGGTCAAACACATGGTGAACAACACCTTTGTTCATACATAGACGGTATCTTCAACACAACAGTCAATACCTTTATTCTGATACAAGCCGTTGACCATGATACCATAAGCATACCCAGTGGGGTAGGGGAGACGATACTGTGGGTGATGATGAGGGTGTGAGGGTGTGGGGGTGTGAGGGTGTGGGGGTGTGAGGGTGTGGGGGTGTGAGGGTGCAATGTGAATGTCTGTACCCACACATGCATGTCCGCATAGTAAAACAATACATACCAAAAACACACATGGTACAAATACAAACACCCAAAACACGCACGGTACAACCATACACAAATCACACAAGCAAACTCTATACAAGTCCATCAACAAAAACCATCACACCACACGCCTACCCGAATGATGAAAATATCCTTGAGCACCAGCACCACACACAGCCCCCCAATGGCCGTCACCAGCGTATACGCCATCGACTTGGGGATGGTAGGATTGTGTACATCCACCGGTGTGTTTCCTGGTTGGTCACCCAGGTTTTTATATGTCTGCTCATCCATGGCTGTGAGGTACTTGCCAAAGCCGCCTGCATAGTTGACCAAGTAGCATGCCACCACAAACGTGCCTGATTATGGGGCGGGGGAGGATGGGGGGAGGGGGGAGGGGGAGCGCAGATGTGTAGCAGTGAAAACAGGAGAGCACAGATGTGTAGCAGTGGTGACTTCACAGATATGTAGCAGTAGTGAATGTTGATTTCAAGAAAATACACAGTAAAACACACAAACCATACCAATAAAGGTGTTTTCTTGGCGGGTTGGTGGTTTGATGGAAACCCTACGGAGAATGGTTTGCGCCATTGTGACAAAGACTCGTAGGAAGACAAATGCAAGCAGCCCAGCAGTGAGATTGAATGCTGGTGCAATGCCATTGGTCAATATCTGTGTGCAAAAAGGGGTGCAGTGCAAGGGGTGCAGTGCAAGTGAAGATGCCATCACACAGTTGACCCGCAGCATTGACCACAGCACCAACATACCAGGTTCATCATGATGACTGTGAGCAATGCACCAATGATTGTTGCAATGACGATGGCTCGAATGGTGATGATCTGCCGCCAAGTGGGCACCTCATCAAGGTCAGGCAAGTCCAATTCCCGCAATTTCTCCTCATCAGTGTCTTCATCCGAGTCTGCCACATCAGGGGCGACTGAGTGCCGCCATGATGTTGTGCTCTCGATGTTTTGCACCGTAGAGAGGCGAGGGAGAGTAGACAGGCGAGGGAGCAAGCCACTCTTCTCCTTTTGGGGGGAGGGAGCAGGTTGATCAGCTAATTCATGGTAGGAAAAGTCATCCCCCTTTGTTCCATACCGTCTCTACAATCTCGAGTTCCTCCTGCAGTTTCCTTTTCGATGGCATAGTGCGAGTTCGACACCTATGCGAAAATTGGTCGCAAGCCGATTGTATCTGCGGGAAATCACAAGCGCAGTTTCAGTTACTGCCAAGAAATACCCGACATAACACCCGATATGCGTTGCAACATAGGGTATGACATCACCGATGAATGCCGTTAAATGTTACGAATGGCCTACAACGCAATTGAAAAAAACGCAACGAGACATAGATCTCTAGAGTACTCAATGCCCCCCTCCCCCAAGCCCACCAAAGAATGCATACGACACCCCCACTGCAACACAAAGCCCACAAAAATGCGACACCTGAAACACAATTGCCATAAGCCCCGCGGCCCCCGTCTTGAGCGTAGGCTTAACAAGTTTGGGGGCTGTGATATTACACGTAGTGTTGACATACCCGCACAACAGCCACAGCAGCACGATGTATGCAATGATGCCAGTGTCGCTGCGATACATGGCTGGTGCTTTGATGTAGGCAAAATACAATGGCACGGTGCTGATCATCAAGCACCCGAGCGCCATGATGGCGAGGGGGGAGGTCACAATGAGGGCCCTGTTGCGGGGCATCAGCCGACCGATGATGTCACCCAGAAAACGCATGAAAAACAACACCTGCAGACGATGTGGATGGTGGTGGTGGTCGTGGTGGTGGATATATGTGTGTGATGTGCAAGGTTGTAATACAACACAGGTGTATTGTGTACATTCCATCATCCCCATCCTTTCATCGTTGTACCACCCACACCACCCTCTTTCACCACCCATCACACATGACTCATTTCCTACACCACCACACCACCCTACACCACCACCCATCACCCCACCACACATGACTCGTTTCCTACACCCCCCCCCCCCCCCCCCCCCGCACAAACACACACGCACCTTTGGCAGACGCTCACCAATCACACCACTGCTCTCAATATACGTAAAAAATGGAAACACAACCAATATCGTCACACCACTCATTGAAAACGCAATCAATATAGGCCAAATAAGTGCGAGTATCTCTACTAGGGGGTGCACACTGGGGCTGTGTGTAGTATGCACACTGGGTGTGTGTGTAGTATGCAGACCAGGTGTGTGTGTAGTGTCAGGAGGCATGCTCGTCATGGTGGTGGTCATCACTGTTGTTTTTGTTGTTGTTGGAGGAGGAGGAGGGTGTGGATACACAGGGCTGGGTGATGACTGGGTGTGTGTGGCAGTCGATGTGGGGGCCCCCATGTTGCTGGTGGATGACAGTGGTGGTGGGGGTGGGGGTGGGTGTAGTGATGGGTGTGGTGGTGTGTGGGTGTAGGTAGACTGGGTGGATATGGGCACAGGTGGGGGGCTCCCTGGGCCCGCAGCGGCATGTACGAGGGAGTGGGTGTGCTGTGGATGCTTGTCGGTGGTGGTGGGGATGCCAAAGAGGGGTGTGGGGAGGCCTACCATGGTTGGTGTGGGACCTGGGGATGATGGTGGTTGGACTTGTGGTGTGTGTGTGTATAGGAATTAGGTGACATGCACAGCAAACTCAACAACAACAATGTGTGGCAGCATGCAGAATATAGTCAACAGCACCAACACAATCACCCTCAACAAACACCCCTCTTCACACACACCACACTCCTTCAACACCCACAGGCAAACACACATACCAGCCAGCATGTGATCATCATCTTCCCCCTCTCCCTCATCCTCCAAAGTACTCGACACCAACCCATGATGATAATGGTAATGATACCCCCTCCCACCCCGCGCCCCACTCCCACTCCCCCCCCGCACGCTCCCCCGCCCACCCCACCCACCCCGGCTGCCCTCCCGGGACAGGGACAACAACGACCCCGTCCCCTCTGGTATGGATCCGGGTTGAAAGGTCACTTCTGTGTCTTCTGGTTCCCACAATGGTAGGGTTTGTGCAGGGTCAATAAAATCAAAGGCAGCCAGGGAGGGCAGGCGTGACATGCTACTTGCACGACGCATGGATGAGGAACCTTCTAGTGCAGATGCTCGGGTGGGTGGGGTGGATGGGGCATGGGGGTGGGTGGGGTGGGTGGGGGTATGTAACAAGGGGTTGGTGAGGCTGCTGATGGTGGAGGAGGGGAGTGGTGCTGCTGTGCTGTTGTTGTCATTGCAGTGTACATGGTGTCCATCATGATGTTGAGGTGCAGACATCATGGCTTCATAACAATACTCGTCATGATCATGGTGTTGACCACCATCATCAGGGTGGCCTGCAGTCAATGCATGTTCAGTTGCTACAATGTCTTCCAGCTCGTGTCGCTTGCGGTACAGAATGGTCAACGCCCCAGTGAGCCCGGTCAACGTAATTGCGGTCACTGTTTGGTACATGAGGAGCTGTCTGGTCCATGGGGAGAGAGGAAGCAGTTCTAGAACAACCTGGTGGTGGTGTGATGTGGTGGTGGTGATGATATTGGTGATGATGTTAGTGGTGATTGAGGAGTAATGAGGAGGGAAATCATGAGCCTCTCACCCTCCCCTTCAGCCCTCCCCCACCCCCCTCCATATCTCTTACCTGTATCACCAGAGTCACCAGCCCACTGCACACAAACCCCAATCCCAGGGCAATCACATTTTTATTAGCAAACCTACTCACGAGCTGATACGAGGCGCTGAACGCTGTGCCTGTGCACAACCCCAGCAGCACAGAGCTGCCCAGTATAAACCAGTGTGCATGGGATTCATTGTGGAGCCAAAATGCCAAGGGGAAGACTGCAGTGATGACTGCACAGCCGAGTAGACCAACCATGAGGCGTGTGAGAACGACTGCAACCACACCTGTGTGTTGGAGGTGGGTGATGGAGATGTGCGGATGATGGATGGGGGAAAGGTGGGGATGGTGTGGATGGCAATGTACATTAGCTGGTGCATGCAGGAGCGGCTGCAATACAAATGCACAGCAGTATATATCACGTTGAGGTGCTCTGTTCCTTGCGCACGGACATCACCCATCAACATCCATCAACATCCATCAACATCCATCAACACACCAAAACGCTGTTCGAGTCGCTGATCAAACTGACCACTGATCAGCAGCAGGGGTATGGACGGCAGGTAGTAGGCAATGTTGAGCTGCAGCAGGATTTGTGGGCCAAAGAGCTTGCGAAAGTAATCAAGCTCACTGGGTAGTGGATGCGATGATGTGATGCGGTGCAATCTCCTTGCAGGCGTGCTCAACCCCCCAATTCACTTGCCATACCTGCATATAGTGTACCAACCAATGGTATAGGCCACCTGTGGGTATTGGAGAAGAACAGTGCCTCTTGAGGCGCCCCCATGTTCCATCATTGTGCTGCCATCATGTCACATACCGACACATTGAAGAAGCGCAGCACCGTCAACCGCTTGCCCTTGATTTTCCTGCGGTGTGGATCCAGGAACCCAGCACCCCCAGCCATTGTAGTGGACACGGAAGGTGGTGAGTTGATTGATCAAGTAGCGTTTGTCATTGTGGAAGCTCAATTGACCAGCAGGTGTGATAGGCTTTGTGAGGACGTTGTGATTACGATGGACGTTGTGATTACGATTGTTCAGGTCGCAATGCAGCACGAAAAATGATGTATAACGATACCACAATAAAGCAGCAGCAAACACTACCCAGTCTGACTACCTACCTAGTCTGTCACTGCAGTGTGTTGGCAGTCAAGCACCACCGCAAGATCATCCATCGCATCACTTCTTCTTTATCATCTCCAATGCTGGGTATGTTGACTCAACCTAAAACGGCGACCAAGCTAGCAATTGTCGGTTTAAGCTTGTATTCACTCTTCCAATGGTGGATTAAACGCACTCGATACGGTGGACTGCAAGGTAAGGGTTGGTTTTTGTGGGTTGACCAGCACATGCACCACTTTCTACCCACACCTCCTCAAGGCATCGTGAGCTTTTCAGCACGTCTCATCGCAGCAGCACGTGCAGTAGAATCAGAAGAAGAAGACTGTGCCATCATCCGTGACCCACTTGCAAAGGCCTTTGCTGGACCCGCTGCATTGTCAGTGATCAAGTCTCGCCTTCTAGGGGTATGCTGTGCCCATTCTCCAGTAGTATACACACTGCTCTACATACCATGCTCCTCCAGTAGTATAAATGCTGCGTATACCATCCTCCAGTAACACCTCCCCCCCCAAAACAATCAGGATGGTGTCCTCTACGACACCACCAGCGCCCTTGCACACCAAGGCACAGCACTTCGCCGCAAATACAAAGTCTCCCGCATAGGCCTCCGCACCCGCTGGTTTGACCAAGGCGTGCTCGACGCCCTCACCCCCAACGCCCACCCCCTCCCCCTGTCCACCACCCTCACCGTCCACCCCACCACCAACCACGTCACGCTCACCCTCACGCTGCGCCCCCCCGCCCAGCAAGTAGTCATACTCGCAGCAGGCATGGACGCGCGTGCCTGGCGACTGCCACTCCCACCCGACACGCCTGTGTTTGAAATCGACCAACCCGATGTGGTGGCTGCAAAATCCAGCATTCTTGATTCGCTCCGTGCACAAAAGTGTCCCGGGCAGCCCAACTGCACCCACCCCCTCACGGCAGCATCATGGGTATCGCTCGCGGCCGATTTGACCGACCCCACATGGGGGCAGGTGTTGACAGCCGCGGGGTTTGACCAGAATAAACCTACTATATGGGTGTTGGAGGGGTTGTTGATGTATCTAGATGATGCTCAGGCGGCTGCGTTGATTGCTCAGTGTGCTGCATTGTCAGGGAAATCACCTGGGAGTGTGTTGATGGCTGGGTGGAATAGTGCGGTGACGTTGCAGAGGGCGCAGTCAAGTAGTAATGCACTGGCGAGGACGTGGAAGAGCGGGTATCCTGCTGATATACGACAGGTTTGTGTGTGCGGGTGTGTGGTTGGTGTTTTAATGGGGATGATGTTGCATAGTTTTTGTTTTTGTTGTTCTACAATGAAATATACTGTATGCACAAGAGTACACCCATTTTGCTCCATCCCCTCCTCACACAACCCTCCCCTCGTCCTCACACAACCCTCCCCTCCTCACACAAACAACCCCTTGCACTGGACAGTACTTCTGGGATCAAGGGTGGAGTGTCAGTGAAGCCAGCAGTGCAGACCAGCTGGTGCAGCGGTTTCAGAAGCAAATGCCTGGGTTGGAATTCAGCCTGAAGCATGGAGGTGCAGGTGGAAACAATGGAGGTGCTCGTGGGAACAGTGGGAACAATGGGAAGAGCAGTGGGAACAACAAGAACAGCAGTAGGAACAGCAGCAGGAAGGATGGAGAGCAAGTGCTGTTCAAGGTCAAACCTGTGATACCAGAGTCAACGCCGTACATCATAGCAGCAATGTGAAGACTGTGTGTTCATTATTGTGTTGACCATTTTTTTCTGAGTAACGCATACCGCAAGATGATGCTATTGAAAATGTGTCACAAACCAGAACAAAAACGGCACACAAAAGTGGTATGATAATAACTACTGACGTAGTAGTGCAATGGAATTGCAGTATACAAACACACCATGCAGTGCATCAAATACACAAGAACACGCACCACACAAAATCAAGCACTACACAAAATCAAGCACTACACAAAATGCTGTGTGTCCAAGTGTCTGCTGTCGAACAACATGAAAAAATAAACAGCATGAAAGGAAAATAACACAAACAGCATGAAAGAAAAATAACATGAAGAGAAACAGTGTGCAACATGACACGAAAACAACACACACATACAGCATCATGGCGTCCTCGCCATCCATCCATCACCCATCCTCCTCCAATTGATAATATTCATCATCACCCATCCTCCTCCTCCTCCTACCCCAGTTGCCGTCTAAGGCTCCTAGCAAAGCTGCTGGTGGACACTGCCTCCTTGTCAACTGTGCTAGCAGCCACTGATGGCAACTGTGTGTGCATGTGATGGTGTGCATGTGATGGTGTGCATGTGATGGTGTGCATGTGATGGTGTGCATGTGACGGTGTGCATGTGATGGTGTGCATGTGATGGGATGTTGTACAGGGTAATGTGAATATAGGAAACCACACAAAAAACAAAAACAACAACAACATACCACGCTCTTCAGTGGTTGCATGCGAGCCGACAGTGCCTGCGCATACGGCTGCACCACCTCTCTTAACACAGCAGGTGCATCTTGTGCACTGGTGATGCCCAACTGTGCAGCTGCGACTTTGACTGTCAATGCAGTACCCCACAGAGCGAGGAGGCTACCCCACAAAAGTGCACGGCCGGGGGTCATCTCAGGCAATACCCTATGGGTGTTGGTTGGGTGGTGGTTGCTGGGATGTGAAAGTGTGCAAAGGATGTGTGTGTGTGCAAAGGATGTCTTGCAGATGATGTGTAAGAAAACCATCAACACCACAAAATACCTGTAGCCCCACAACAGTGGTGTTTGGCGAGCAGCAGCGATGATTTTGGCGTGGCGTGCTTGCTCCCAGGGGACCATGGTTTCCTTGACAGGTGTTTGGGCAAGACGCTTGCCATCCTGGACCGAGAAGATGCTGGCGCCATGGGCATTCCAGCGCCCGCGTCCAAACGACACCGAGGAGCCCATGCCCATGTATGCTTCTGCACCCTTGGGTGGTGGAGGGAGGGATGGGCCACGCTGTACGTGCTGGTAAATGTAGCCAGGTGGTTTGGTGTTGACTGTGGTAGGCACATCAGCAAACGCTGCTGGGACACTGTGGAGACCACTTGGTGTGGTGGTGTTATGGAGCTTGTCCAGCATACTCGCAGGGAGCTTGCCCTGCTCTACCAAACGTTGGGCGATGCGGAGCAGTGCGGATTGCTCTTCCTGAGCAATGTGGAAGTGCTCAGCTGCCTTGGTGCGGGCTTCCAGTGCGGCGAGTGAGCTCATGATGCTGTATGATGTGCTGCAGGATTGGCCTGCGCGACAATCAACAGAATTGTTGTATGTGGAATGCCTACAGCCAGCTGGAAACCCGCCACCATAGTTGTTTTCCCACGCAAATAAACACACTTTTCTCTTGCACGCTTCACATTCAATCCTCCTCCTCTCCTGCAGCAGCTCCACTTTGTGCGAAGCGCTGTATTCAACACCTGGAAGCCTCACACTCGTATACAACACATTCATCCAGCCCTACAACAGGTGCGTGCTGTGAAAAACTGCGGCTGCACGCCGCTCGTTTGGGGTCGTTGGGGTGCCTAGTGCATTGTGTGGTTGGTAGGGTACCGACTAGCAAGGGTTTTGGGGGGGGAGTAGGGTTGGGTTGCATGCTTCAGCCACGTCGTCTCCCTTTTGAAGGGGTTGGGGTTGGTTTGTTGATATGAATGTGGGGGATGTCTGATGTACATGTGATTATGCATGAACGCTGCATGGGTGTGTACAACAGAGGGAGTACGTGTTGGGATGCCACAACTGCGTTTGTGCACATTCTGTGTTGCCCCTTTTACAGGATGTCGAGCAACTACGTGTATGCTTCCTTGAGCTTGATTGGCCTGTGCGCACTGGTACGTGTTGTTTTTGCCGATCCTCTGCTGATGATGGATATGCCTCATCTTCGTTTGTGCGTGCAGTTGTTATGGTTATCATCCTCCTCATCCTCATCACCACCACCACTTACCCACAGGCTGGTGCAGGTGTGGGCATTGGCAGTGGCGTGGCCTTGGTCACTATGCAGATGGCACAGGCAGAGCAGGAGCAACAAGCCGCTTCGGCTGTGGCAACCTCGCCCCTTGAGCCCAAGATGAAGCTTGGATTTGCAGCTTCGGGTGTTGCATCAAAGGGCAGCAGCAACTAAACGTGCTGTCGGCAGTGACACGGTGCATTGTTTTTTTTCCGTTTGCCCTGGTGTTTTGCCGCCTGGGGTCTACCCTGCCAATTTGTTGCACCCTGCATTTTTGTTTCGTTGGTCACTGCAAGCTGTATGTGATTAGGCCTTGTGTACAGAGATGATGATATGTGTGTTTTAAGTGTGTAAGGAGCGTGAGAACAATATAATGTCTTACAAAAGTCATTCAATACATTTGCTTCTGGCATTCACACACACAATGATGATGGTGGCGATACACGGGTGCATGAGCAGCAGGCTTGTGACAGGCAGGCCACACAAAGCACCACGCAATACCCTGATTTGCCATGCCAGCGCTGACAACAGTTCTCAAAACCAGCCTCAAAACCCATGGCAGTTTAGCTACATACAGCGTGAACGAAATAGTATATGGACAGACGACAACAAGGTACGAAACGCGACAACAACCGAGAATGAAAGCAGAATTGTGCATCAACCACAACCTCGTCACCCGAAGGCACGCCTCATCAAACTGATAGCGTCCAATCAGTTGTCCATATCCATAAGAGAGCTCGAATACCGACTCTTTGAGCTCTCCCTGCTCGTTCCAGACTTGGCTCGTAGGCTCCACACGCTGCAGCCCACGACCCTCGCGTCGTTGTTAACAGATACTGCTGGGGTGGCCACACGGCTCATTACCCTGCGAGAGCTGTTGCCCGCAGCCAACGTTGGGGTACTGGTGGCACGTCAACCGGACATACTGCTGCAGGTACGGACAGGGTGTGTGGACAGGGTGTGTGGAGGTTGTGTGCACATGAAACCATGTTTTGCAATTACACAATAGGATGTCAAATACCTCACGGGAAGCGTAGCACGCTTGAAAGACTTGCTTGGTGTGGATGATGTGGACGCGCTGCTGGAAGCAGAGCCACGGTAAGGGGAGAGGGTGAGGGGGAAGGATACACCAATTATTACACACACGCCAATTATTACACACGCCAATTATCACACACACCAATTATCACACACACCAATTATCACACACACCAAATCACACCCACTTAACACCACACACCAAATCACACACACCATATTACACACACATCAAATCATCACAGGCTGCTTGATTCAGACTTGGTTGCAGAGGTTCTTGATGAGCTGGCAAGGTTGATGCCCACACACGACCCACGCAAGGTGTTGCTGTCAGATCCCACTTGGGTACTCAAGGTGGAGCGTGGGCCAAAGAGATTGGGGCAGCACCCGGATATGTGAGAGATATTGGTGTGAGATAGTGGTATATGCCATGTATGCCAGCTCAGGCCATTGTGAAGGTAGACTGTGATGGTGGAGGTGTGATGGTTGATGTGTGCTTGATGAGGAGTGAAGATGTGGGGTTGCTTTACATGCTGTGTATTATCTTTGTTGTATGTTGCTAGTATTTTTACTGCAAATTGCATGAAAGGTACATGTGCTGTATGTCACACAGCACATCTACCATCGCCGCCAGCGGTGCAAGCAAGAGCAAAACAAGAGCAATCAAAAACGATATGTGCACCAGGATATGCACGAGGCACATACTTGTTTGTTTTCTCCACACTTTCTTGATGTAATTATATATGTAATTATAATGCAAACACACATAATGCACACACAAGGTTGTCATGCAAAACTTCATCGACAGCATGCACATGGGGCAAACACAACGTGCTGAAAACTCTGAACGATGATAAAACTCACTGTCATCTTTCTTCATCTCTACAAAAATGCACATGCCTCTACAAAAATGCACATGTGGAAAACCAGGTGCGATGTGCGATATCGTCAGTGTGATGACAAAGTCAACTCTAGTCGTAATCACAGTCGTAATAACAATCGACTCACAGACAAGGCGGCAACAACGGCTTATTGATATGTGTGTTATTATAGATTTCATACACAACAAGCCATACACATGTCTGCACACAAAATCTCTTGGTCATCATCATCAAGCAAAACTGCAAATGGTGGTGCTTGCGGTGACAACGTATCGCCAGCAACAAACCATGCGGTGTGGGTGATCGATAGCAACATGATCTTATGCATGTCGGCAGCAAAACTTGGTAGAGCAAAATGAGTCTGCATCTATTGTGGGTGATCTATGCTGTTGTACAAACGTGGTAGACAATTGTGGGTGATCTGTAGCGGTGGGATCTGTGGAAAATCTGTGTGATCTGTGGGGTGGCACAAGCAGCTGTGTCCTCATGCACTGGGCTGCTGCGCAGTGTTGCCTGCCAGGTTGAATGGGTTGTAGTAGCGCAGGTCCTCGAGCAAACCCTTGGAAAACCAGTCGCGTGGCACCATCTGATGATGATGATGATGATGATGATGATGATGATGATGATGATGATGATGATGGATTCATGTGGAGCATATGTGATGACCATGTGATGTGAATGCCTCACACCATACTGTGCTGCTTGCATCTCCACCCATCCCCATACCGTGTCTTCTGGGTGGTACCATGAGAGACGTGCACGCTTGCGAGTGGATGGGTCGTCTGCAATCAGCGTGCTTCGCATGGCTGGGCTCTGTGCCGCCCTGTATGTATTTGTGCATCGTGATTGAGCAATGTGTGTGTGTAACAACATCACCTCCACACACCACCCACCATCCTGTACCATTTTGTAATGGGCAACACCGATGGCACGCGAATGTCATCAGGCCCCGCTGCCTCTGCGACAAATTGCTTCCTGGCTGCGTTGCGTCCGTCCTTGTGCTCTTCCTGGATCGCTTTGGCAACTGGCTCAAAGTGCTCCCCCAGCTTTTCTGCAAGCCCACGAAATGGAAGGCCTGCAAACGGGTCGGTGTTTTGTTGGGTGTCGGGGACGGGATGTTGTTGTTCAGGCTGTGGGTACCAGGCTGCATCCTTGGTTACAATGTCCAAGTCAGCACCCAGATGCAGCTTGAATGACTGTGGGGAGCAGGACACGCGTGTGACACGGCCAGAGATACGGGCCATATCAAATGCACATTTGGGATACGTACGTATCGGGGCGCATGATTTGCCACTTGTTCCCTTGCCACCTCCTCGGGAGTTTGTTGTGCCGTCTCGGAAGGCTTTTGCAGCCATTGAGCATGCTGTGGGTCGCGGGAATTAGTGGGTGCATGGCGCAAAGCGTTGCAAAAGGTGCTTGTGTGCTTGCTATGCGTTTCAAATGTCGATCCCCGCCCTGTGATACACATCAACACATACCTGCTGCGCCCAGTAGGTCGACACAGCTGCTGGTCTCGATGCAACAGAGGCACCAAACTTGCGCAAGACAGCGTTGCTGCTCATTGTTTCGTGTTACAGGTGCTCTTGTTGGGTGATGTGGTTTCAGGAGAGGCAGGAGGTGGCCAGGGAAATAATAGAATGATGGTTTAGAGCAGTGTTTTATTTATTGTGTGTCCACACCAGCCACCCGCTGACACACCAATGCTTGCAGCTGGTTGCTCACGGCTTGCCATGCTTGTGCAGCGTGCAGTGCCTGATCCAGCTGCTGCTGCATTGCCCCCAGCTCTGATGGCAACCCCGCGGCATGGTGTTGTGGTGATGCATGGGATACAGTGTTTCCATCCTCCATCATTCCTCCTGTCAGCAATACCACCGCATCCTCGTGCGCACCCAGCGTCCCAGGCATGCCCTCGTACTTGCACAGGGGTGCCAATGGTTGTGTCCGACTGGGACCAACCCGCAACGACCCTGCAATTGTTATTTGGTGTGTAAATTATCATGTATGTACACCCAATCAACCACACCCACCCACAAACTCACATACCGGGTACCATTGCAGCAAGCTTGTCTGTCACCAGCACCCCCGTAAGGGGCCCCCTGACCGGCCCCTCAAACATGCGCACCACCTGCCGACTGGCCAATTGATACATTCGTGCTGACCCATCCTGTGCCCCTGCAAGCAAGTGCACCCCATCACCAGTCAATGCAAGACACGTGACAGGGGTGGTGTGTCCTTGGAGTGTGGTGATCATGGTGGATGATGTGGATGGCTGGTCTGGGTTGATTGCATGCAGAGCAACCTGTGTATAAGTGTGCATCAAGGTACAAGGTGTATATATATCCGGGGATCATACACCTCCACGTCATTCCCACACATCGTACCTCATAGACATCCCCCCCATCCCCCCCCACATACGCCCGCTGCTCACACGCCTCCAGCACACAACACAAGGGTGCAGCGGGGAGTGCAATAGACCGTAGCAGTGTGCCTTGTGCAATGCTCCACAACTTGATGTGCTTGTCTAGACTTGTACTGCATACAAGTGCATCCACATCCCCCGCACCCATGGCAAGGGATGTGATGGGAAGGGTGTGTCCACTCCTGCGTGTGTGTAGAGGAGGGGTTGTTGGTGATCATGCATCTTGATGATGGCACCCCCCCCCCCATTCCACACACCATGTATGCAATGGTTGATATGCCTGCTGCTGTCGCACATCCACCAGCTCGCTCGTCACAGCCACACACACTTGTGTATCCTCCCCCCCCGTTGACAAAAATGTGCCCGAGGATGACCACGCCATTGCAGATGCTGCCTTGAAATGGGCAGGCCATGTCGCAAGCAATCGCCCACTTGCTACATCCCACACCCACACCACCCCTGTGCTGCTCCCAGCTGCCAGATAGGTACCACAGTGGGTGGCAGCAATGCAGGTGACCTGTCCTGCAGCAAAGGCCCGCTGCACTGCTGCATCCTGTGAGAAATGGGTGGGGAGATGTTGTTTTGTGACGAGTGCACTGTGAGGGATGGTGTGTGAATCACCGAGGATCAGCAGCAATGATGGGTGATTGTACACACATACTTTGTGCCATGCCCAAAACAACAGCGGCCCCTTGTTGGCCTGGGCAGCCACTAGGTGATGGTCACCGAGCAGGGCAACACAGTTGCGACTACTGGCATTCCCCTTGTATTGACACAATTGGCTGCCAGTGGACAAATCCCTGATGGTGTAGGTGCTCAACGTGGTGCTGGTGGCTGTGTGATGGTTGGTCAAACAACGTTTGCATCCCGTACCAACAAGAAATAGCCCCTCCATCGCTATTGCTCGCAAACAATGCAACTTGCTCGTTCATTGTAGTTTGTGTTGTGGGTCGTTTGTGTTTGTGTGTAGTCAAAAATATATGTTGGTATTTTTTGTGTGTACCTCACATCATCGCTGCCCTCAACATCACCATCATCATGAACACAAGCGTAGTATCATCATTAATACGCCAATGCAAGCCATCCTCGCCCCACACTGCCCAATGTGGAATTCCCATGCACATGCCACCTTGCCCACTCACAAAACACCACCACCACAAACCCACCTGCCGTGCAATCACACACAAAATGGTATGATGGTGTACTCTGGTGTACTCCAACCTGCTTGGGAGCACACACACACACACACACACACACACACACACTCGCGCCAACACAATCGACAGGCGCTGCATGTGTGTGCTGCAGCAGCAACAGCTACTGCAGTAGATTGCAAACAACAGCTTGATGGGGCTCTACAGGGTCTCAACCGTGGCATCTTTGGTGTCAAGGTGTGTTGCCTGCGTATTACACGTGCTAGCACCACACACATGCACACGCTCATGCACGTGCAATCACACTCTTTCCACATAGTACCAACAACAATCACAAGCAACACCATCACAACACCATCACAACATAGGCGGCACAGCTGGAAGAAATCAAGTCGCTGCTGGAGCAATTGGAATCACAAAACCCCTTGCCAGAGCCAATGCTGCACTTGGATCAGGTGCAGGGGGATTGGAAGTTGCTGTTTAGTACCATCACCATCAAGGTACGCATCTTGTTGGGTGGGTGGGTTGCTGTTGGGTGTGTTGTTGGTGTGTGGCTTTCAGTGTGGGGTGTGTTGGAAAATCAAAGCAGTGTGGGGATGCCATGTCGGCCATTCGATCACGTTTAGGGATCCCGTCGCACAAAGCTGGGTTTGAGAGAAATCATATCCCTTGGGGACTTTGTACAGAGTATTGATATTGACAATGCACAAGCGGTATGATCCCGACAAATGTGTGCCATCCTGTGCTGCATGCCACCATCACACATCACCTATGACTACTATTTCAAGACATTATTGCCATACACACAGATCAACAAGGTACATTTCAGTGTGCGGGGTTTGGGCCTCATAGAGGGTGCATTGACCATCACTGCCAAATACACCCCCACATCCCCCACACGAGTTGACATTGTATTTGATTCCGCCACATTGGTATGTGTGCCTTGGTGTTGTTGCTGTTGGTGTGTTGAGTGTATGTACTGCTGTGGGGCAAACGAGAGGGGATGTGTCCCGATGGGTGTCATGTATGGGTGTCACAATGCACACTCTCCCTCCAAACGCACCACACTCTATCATCAGGTGCACAACACACGCACCACACACACAACAGGTTCCTGAGCAGCTGGAGCGTTTGTTTCAGAAAAACTATGACTTGCTGCTATCCATATTCAACCCAGAGGGATGGCTTGAGGTGACGTATGTGGATGATACTCACCGTATTGGGCGTGATGACAAGGGCAACGTGTTTTATCTGCACCGGTGTTGAGGAGGATGGGGGCCATGTAAAACAACCGCGCCTGTGTGCCTGATCTGGGGGATGGCTGGGTATGATGCGTGTTGTGCATCACAACACAACACATTCTTTCAACGATACACAGCCTCACAGACCTCCACCATCATAAACCCACACCATCAAGACAGTTTTACTCAATACTCAAAATACCATCCAGGAGGAACACCTCCCAGCGCTATCCCCACACCACCCACACCAAGAAAAAACATACTCGAGAAAACACACCCCTCAAACACATTTCTTTTGTATTTTGATCCACACCGTAGTACGTATTAATTCATCTAGTGCGAGGCACAGCATACAGAGCCTGCCGTCGCAAAAAAGCTGCTTCCAATGCTTCTGCGGCCAACAGCACAGGGCCGGCAAGGCCTTGCCTTGGCCTCCACTCGCGGTGCCAGGCGTACAGTTCGTGCTGCCAATGCAGTGCAGGCCCCACAGTGCATGACTCTGCAGACCTTCACGGGGTTTCGTGCTGGCGGCATTGTTCTCTCTCCCAGCACCCCCGCTCGAACCTTTTCAGCAGCAGTGCAGCACGCAAAGGCTAGTACAAAGCGAGGAGCACGTTTTGCGCTCAGCACAACCATGATGTTTGAGAGGTTTACAGAAAAGGTGATGTGTGCATGGTGGAGGTGCTTGTTTGCTGGTGTTTTGGGGATGGAATAAAAGGAACAGCGTTTGATATCTTTATGTTGTTGCATATACAGGCTATCAAGGTGGTAATGCTTGCACAAGAGGAGGCACGACGACTTGGTATGGATGATGAGGGCGCTTGCGTGTTGTTTTGTGGGGGGAAGGAGGATGTTTGTTGGTGTATGTGCACTGCAGCATCTGGGGCAAGCAGATGCCGGACAGCAGGCAAACAATGCAGCAACATCCTTGCTGATGTGCACACATCCTCCCTCACACACACAGGCCACAACTTTGTGGGCACGGAGCAGATCCTGCTGGGCTTGATCGGCGAGAGCACAGGTATCGCCGCCAAGGTGCTCAAAAGCATGGGCGTCAACCTCAAGGACGCACGCGTCGAGGTGGAGAAGATCATCGGCCGTGGCAGCGGGTTTGTTGCAGTAGAGATCCCTTTCACTCCTCGTGCCAAGCGCGTGTTGGAGCTGTCTCTGGAGGAGGCACGCCAACTCGGTATGTGTGTGGCGCTGTGTGGGTGTTGTGGTGTTGTGATGTTGTGCTAGAGCGTCTTGAGCACCACATTCTACATCCACTCATCCCAGGCCACAACTACATTGGCACCGAGCACATTCTCCTTGGCTTGCTGCGTGAGGGCGAGGGTGTCGCCGCACGTGTTCTTGAGACCTTGGGCGCGGATCCGGCCAAAATCCGTACCCAAGTGATTCGAATGGTTGGCGAGTCGCAGGAGACCGTGGGCTCGACCGTGGGTGGTGGCGCCAGCGGCAGCAACAAGACGCCCACATTGGAGGAATATGGTACCAACTTGACCACACTCGCAGAAGAGGTATTGATGATGATGCACGTGGATGATGTTGCCACAACCTATGCACAACAACACCTATTCACAACACAACTAATCACACCACCAACAACAGGGCAAGCTGGACCCCGTGGTGGGCCGCAAAAAGGAGATTGAGCGTGTCACACAGATCTTGGGTCGTCGTACCAAGAACAACCCTTGCCTCATCGGTGAGCCCGGTGTGGGTAAGACAGCCGTGGCAGAGGGCCTTGCACAAAAGATTGCCACCGGTGACGTCCCCGAGACAATCGAGGGCAAGCAGGTATGCGATGTGGTGGACAACAATTCGGTGCCACCATCATCATCTCATCAACATCATCACCCCTACAACAGGTGATAACCTTGGACATGGGTCTGCTCGTGGCAGGTACCAAATACCGTGGTGAATTTGAGGAGCGTCTGAAGAAGCTCATGGACGAGATCAAGCAAAACGATGACATCATCCTCATGATTGACGAGGTGCACACACTCATCGGCGCCGGTGCAGCTGAGGGTGCCATTGATGCCGCCAACATCCTCAAGCCTGCCCTTGCCCGTGGTGAGCTGCAGTGCATTGGTGCCACCACCTTGGATGAGTATCGCAAGCACATTGAAAAGGATCCTGCATTGGAGCGTCGATTCCAACCAGTGACGGTGCCCGAACCCACTGTGGAAGAGACATTTGAGATCTTGCTGGGTTTGCGTGAGCGCTATGAGGCACACCACAAGCTGCGCTACACAGACGACTCGTTGATGGCAGCAGCCAAGTATAGCAGCCAGTACATCTCTGATCGTTTCTTGCCCGACAAGGCCATTGATCTGATTGATGAGGCTGGTTCGCGTGTGCGCCTCAGGCACGCACAGCTGCCTGAAGAGGCACGTGAGTTGGACAAGGAGCTGCGTGCGTTGCTCAAGGAGAAGGACGCAGCAGTGCGGTATGATGATGATCATGTGGGGATGGGGATGATGCCTTTGGGATGGTGACACAAGGATACATCAACAGCACATTCAACCATCCCCATAAACATCATCAACACCACCAACACATCCAATGCAGTGGCCAAGACTTTGAAAAGGCAGGTCAGTTGCGTGATCGTGAGATGGAGCTCAAGGCCAAGATCCAGGCCATCACCCAGGGTGCCAAGGAAACTGGCAAGGCAGAGGAGGAGAGCAGTGAGGCTGGTGGTCCCATGGTGGATGAGCAGGACATTGCCAACATTGTTGCACAGTGGACTGGCATCCCCATTGAAAAGGTGTGGGGATGATGATGGTGATGAAGAAGGGGAATGTGTGGTTGTACATACATGTGCAGCAGGTGTACCTGGTGTGCATGAAGTTGTCCTGTGCATGACATTCTCACCACCACCACAGTCATCATCCCATGACGCAACAACCCTCCCTCATCCAACAACGCTCCCCTTCCCCGATCCAACACACAGGTGTCCAGTGATGAGAGTGAGCGTCTCGTCAAGATGGAGTCAGTGTTGCACGATCGTGTCATTGGCCAGGAGGAGGCTGTGGCAGCCATCAGCCGTGCCATCCGTCGTGCACGTGTGGGATTGAAAAACCCCAACCGCCCCATTGCATCCTTTATCTTTTCCGGTACGTGTTGTTGTTGTTCTTGTTCTTCTTCTTGTCGCGTAGTGTTTGTTCATGATGGCAATGCACACATGTTTTGTTTACATACACAATGTGTACACCGCGGCACAAACCTCAATGTACTCGACCACCATCACACACACCCCCACCGCACACCCCAGGTCCTACCGGTGTGGGCAAGTCAGAGCTCGCAAAAACCTTGGCAAGCTACTACTTTGGCAGTGAGGAGGCAATGGTGCGCCTTGACATGTCTGAATTCATGGAGCGCCACACCGTCTCCAAGCTGATTGGATCCCCTCCCGGCTACGTGGGCTACAACGAGGGTGGCCAGTTGACTGAAGCCGTGCGCCGTCGCCCCTACACCGTGGTGCTCTTTGATGAAATTGAAAAGGCACATCCGGATGTCTTCAACATGATGTTGCAAATCCTCGAAGATGGGCGTCTCACCGACAGCAAGGGCCGCACTGTCGACTTTAAAAACACCCTCATTATCATGACATCCAACGTGGGTAGCAGCGTCATTGAAAAGGGTGGTGGCCAGTTGGGCTTTGTGTTGGACAACAACGAGGAGGACAATAGCTACAATCGCATCAAAAACTTGGTCAATGAAGAACTCAAGCAATACTTCCGCCCAGAGTTTTTGAATAGGCTGGACGAGATTATTGTGTTCAGGCAGCTTACCAAGACAGAGGTCAAGCAGATTGCAGACATCATGCTCAAGGAGGTGTTTAATCGTGCAGAAGAAAAGGGCATCAAGATTGATGTGACCGAGCGATTCAAGGATCGCCTTGTTGATGAGGGGTACAACCCCAGCTATGGTGCACGTCCTCTGCGTCGTGCCATCATGCGATTGCTGGAGGACAGTATGGCAGAGCGCATGCTTGCAGGCGACATCAAGGAGGGTGACTCTGTGATTTTGGATGTGGATGGCGATGGGCAGATCACGGTGCTCAACGGTGATAAGAAGATGGTGCAGAGCATCTCCTCCACACCTGCTGGTATCTCTTAGAGGTTGAGATGGTTTGGGGTTCAAAGGGGGAATGTGTATCAACCATTTGAATGAGCAGGGCGCGGGTTGGCGCGAGATTCACTTTGCGACAGTGTGTGTGCGTTTGTGTTTTTTTTTGTTGGGCATTGGAGTGTTTACTACCCTATGCAGCCCTGGGTGTGTGCATTGGCCGGCACACATGTCCCGGGGTTGCGGTGGTGTGAGGGGTGTGTCTGTGTGTGTGTTGTTTGCGTGCGTGGTGTGGTGCGGAGGGTGGAAGGGTCCTCCCACACGTGTACTGTACGTTTACGCATATGTAACCACAGAATACATATATGCTGGTTTGCAGGGTTGTGCGCGCAGGGGGGAATGCAGGGCGCTGACGACCACTGTGTAGGGGTGGTTGATCTGAAAGTTGTTTTTCCCGTGTTTTTTCCGTTCAAATTCGTGGTTGCACTCAATCACCGTTGAGAATTGTCGACTGTTACAGCACAAAGCATCGGAGACAGGGATTTGCTGCCAATTCACACAATTGCTAATAACTCATCAGCAGGTACAGCCTTGCTCCTCGTTGACGCGTGCACAACAGCATGAATACTGTCCAACTGTCATGTGCACACGGAAGTGCAGCCCGTTGAACGCGTGGTTGGGGAAGAATGAATTTGCAAAACACATCGCACCCTGCTGTGTGGCTCTCGTGCATGTGTATCGTGCTAAAAGTCATGGTACAGTGTCTACAATGTATCATTGAGTGTTAAAAACACACGCAGGCTCAAGGTAAAGCAGGGCACCTCCCCATCCCGTCTTCAATCTCACTTGAGCACTATGGGGTATGTGGGCTGTGTTTTGATCAGATTGCACACACTTGGTGTACAAATATTCACACTCAACTGTGTACCACTTACATCAACAGGTCCAAGGGAGAGGTGCGCAAGTCGGATCTTTGTGAGGAGCCCTGTGATGTGCTTGCTCTTGCATCCGCTGCTGCACCTCCTTACAAACCCTTCACACACACTCCTCCACACACACATCACAGTCATCTCGCGAATATGAGTTCTTGAAAACCCCTGCACCTGAGAGTGCCGAGCCCACCTTTATGGACAAGTTTCACAAGGAATGGCGAGCACGATGGTGGCTGTGGACCGCTGTGCTGTTTGCCATTGTTGTGTTTGGCGGACTCATCATGTTTCGAGGGTCGCTGTATACACCCAACACGGGCATGCCACTCCTTGCTGGTGCGTTGTTGTTGTTTTTGAATCATGGGTCTGCAGGGGGTGGTGCACGTGTTGTCCATCCCACAAAACTCCCCCTCCCCCCCCCCAGTCACGGAGAATGCACAGGAACTATGTGATGTCAAGTGTGCAGATGAGGTGGGGATAGACACAGAGGGCAAACCAAGCAACAAGGACAAGTATGAAGCATGCCTGGCATTATGTGTCAAGGGAGAAACGGAGCAAGTTGCAGAAGAACGACAAGAGTTTGCTGAGGAACAAGCCAAGGAGGCAGAAGAAGAAAAAGCAGCAGAAGAGGCTGCTGCCATTCCTGCTACCGATGCCACCACCGCTGCTGCTGCTGAACACAAGGTCACTGTGGAGGGTGCAAAACTGGAAGCAGCCGTGACAGCAGAGGCTGGTGTGCGCCGACGTCGAATGATGCGTCTGATGCTGTAGACGATGATACGTGGAGATGATACGTGATCATCATCAACTCATATGTATGCAACAACTTGTGTGTATGTTTCCTCCCCTCTTTTCCTCAACTGGTAAAGGTGCCTTTTACATGGTCTGTTACAACGTGTCAGAATTTGCAAGGAAAAAACAACAAAAAACGACCCCCTCTCCTTTCATCATGGTCCCCGTATTTTCCGCACCCTTCCCTCCTCCTCATAACACACTCACTTGACAATCACGTCACGATATGCATCAATGTTGGCCTTGGTCAGCTTTTTCAGCTGCACCACCCGCAGCGGCTGTTTTGTAAAGGGGCACTGCTCACTCTCCTCAAGCACTGCCTTCCACGTGGCCATACCCATGACGTGCCCATAGGGGGAAATGGCGGGGCACACCACAGGCTCGAGGGTGATGGGGTCGATGTGATCATACAGTGGGTTGTCGTCATCTGGCAAAGAGGTGTCTTCTCCATCCGCAGCACGACGCTTGCGGTAACGGTCTGCACGGGATACGGCACTCCAGTTGTTGCGGCCCACTGCAAATGCCTCTTCCGCATCGGGATCGTTGACATCCTCATCCGACTCACTGCTTGCCCTGGTATTGGGATGAGTGTGGTGTGATGACGAGTGCGATGGTGCGCGTGGTGTGATGTGGTGTGTGGTGTACAACAGTGTATATGTTTCCCATCTCCCTGGCCACCCACACCACAATATAAATTCATCCCCCCCCAACATACCGTCGTCCACGTGCACGTTTGGGCCCTGCTGCTCGTGCTGCCCCACTCCCTCCTGCTGTGCTCCGTTTTTTCATTGGCTCTCGTGGCTGCACTGCTGGCAACAGGCCCGCTGCTGCTGCTTCACGCTGTTGCTTGCCTACCCAATATGCAGCACATCGGTGGTCAGGGTCGAGTGCTTCAATTGAATCAATAGCCTAGGAGTGTGGTGGTGTGTGATGGTGGTGGTGTGTATTGTATGGTAGTATGTATTGTGTGTATTGGCGGCAGTGGCATCATCAAGAGGGGGGAATGATACCACACAAATGTGTGTGTATGTGTGTGTGTGTGTGTATGATATAATGTTCATGTGCTGGCCACACAGAAAAAAAGTCATCAACCACCTGTCATACCCCACACAACATCGCCCACCCAGCATCCTCTCACACAACATCGCCCACCCAGCATCCTCTCACACACCTCTTGTTGATTCAATCCAAAATACTCAGGCCCAGCAATAGCAGTCTTGGGTGGTGGTGGCAAATCCTCCCCCGCCTTGCGCCTGGCATCAATCTCTGCATTGATTCGCTTGAGAATGGCCGTCCAACACCCTGTACAGCTCGAGGCAACCAGTGGCTCGTCTGGCCTGTCCATTGCAACCACTTGAAATGTGGGTTTGGGCCAATATCGGCCCCCCTGCCCCACAATGCTGCATTCATGCACACACAGCTGGTCAAGGTGGACGCTGCTGCGAAAGATGATGCGTGACATGAAGCCTGCTGGAAAGATGTAGCCGCTGTTAAACCACCCCTCTCGGGGGACCAGGTGCCCAATATCGACAAGTTCGGCCGATTTGGATGATTTCTGTCGTACTCGGCCGCGATTGGTGTGGCCCGTGCGTGAGATTGCCGAGACGTGTTTGTTGTTGCTGGGTGGGGCGGGTGGTGCGGTTGGTTTTGCACGTTTTTCGGTCGAGGGGGGCTGTGGTGGTGGTGCGGAGTTTTTTGGAAAAATTGACCATGTGCTGTATGTAATGATACGCACGCATGCACAACGCCCTCCCCCCAACACCCTCCCCCGCCAACACACCATGGCGCCTGTGTCGGGTGCCTTGCGCTTGCCCTGTTCTTCTGCACCCACCCCTTGAACCCCCCACTTGCCTACAGATGGACTCGCAGTGGCTGTGCGAGAGGATCGTCGCAGCCCACCAGCAGCAGGGCTCCCCCCTGAGCCCACACCGGGGACCCCCTCTGACCCAGCCACACCCATTCCATCCGTCGCAGGGGTGTTTTCTTTACCCTTGCCACGTTGGCCTGTCACTGTCCCATCCACCTTGGCCCCCATGCTGCTGCGGGGCTGCCGGGGGGCCCCCTGCTGACCGGCCGACAGAGCCCCCGCAGATGTGGATGTGCGTCGCCGGCTGCTGCGTTTGGTGGGCATGACCTCAAAATCCGAATCCTCCTCCTCTGCTGCATCGTCATCTTGTTCTATGGCAGCAGTGGTGTTGGCTGTGTTGGCTGCAGCGCCTTGTTGGAGGGCATCGTACAGGGCAGCGACCAATTGGGCGCCACGGTCGGGATCGAGATCCATTGCATGGCGGAGGACATCTTCTCGCTGGGGTTCGTCAAGAGCAGAGAGGGATGCAAGTGCTTTGGGGGTGCGCTGTGGGGCATTGGGGGATAATGTGAGTGTGTGTATGTACTCGGAGTGTGCATGCCAACAGATGCCGTCGAACATGTGTGCTTTACATACCTGTGCGAGGATGGTGGCAGCAGTACGATCAGGAGCATCTGGTGATGCACGGCTACGTTGGGGGCGTGTCGTTGCCGCAGCTGCTACTGGACTCGCAGCGTTGTTGCCGTTCGTGTCCTCCTCCCCGACATCCTTGCTGTCATCCTCCCCAGCATCCTTTGCATCCACCACAACATCAACCACAGCATCATGCTCTACACCACCCTTGGCACCAACCGGGGATGACGCACGTCGGGATGCACGACGCGCACGAGCAGATGCACCATCATCAACCTGATCCACCGGGATGGCATCTGCTTCTGCTTCTGCTGCTGCCACTGCTGCCACCACCCCACTCCCTCCACTCCCTCCACCAGGAACATATGCAGGATCCTCACCACCATGTGTTTTTCGTTGATGCTCATACCCTTTGCCCCGAAAGGCCCCCACAAACACCCCATCTTTGAGTTTGGACAGGTCGACACGCTTTGCTCGAGGGCCCATGGGCGCAGACGAGTTGCTACGAGGGAGTCGCTCTGCGGGGGCATGCGTGCCGAGCACGGTGGCGCGTACGTGGCGAAGGAATGTGGGGTCTGAGGTCAGCTGTGCTGCGGCATCGTCCTCGTTGCCGTTGCACAGGTCAAGTGCTGTGGATGCCTCCTCGCTGGTGAGCTCAGGGCACACCTCTAAAAGTTCCTCCACCTATTTTTGGGTGTTTGTTTGTGTATATGGTGTTGTGTTGTCGCGTTGATCACCACGAGCGCAATACCTTGCGCTTTAGCTCGCGCTTTTCATATTCTTCAAACATCTTGCGCTGAAAGGCGACACGCTGCTGGATCACAGCCTCCTCATCGGCAGTGAGTGTGCGCGACTCGAGTTGTTGAAACAGGTTGTCACACCTAGGTGGGTGACCATCATCAGGGATGCGTTATGATGATGCAGTCTTTTGCTCCCAAATACATCAACACATTGTCAAATACACATAGCTGCATCAATATGGTACGCACAAACACGCACCTTTTAGCTTCTATTGTGGACTGTAGCTGTTCAAACATGTTGCTGAGGGAAGCGTTGCCCCCCTCTTGCGCCTGCACGTCTGTCATTGTGTCGAGACGTCAGATACGTGCAAGTGCGATATGACAATGCTAGAGACTTGTCGGAAGGGCGTGCACAAGTGGTGTGGTTGATTGGGTCAGGTTTGATGGATGGTGTAGCAACGGTTGTGTACTACGCGTGTGTACCTAGCGCACTGTTATGATCTGTTGTGTGATTGCGTGTGAAAAACCAACCTCGAGTGTTTGCCTCAACAACAATTGGTTTTGAACATGATTTTGCACATACCACTCGACAGACTTGACACTCATTTCAATTCATTCATTCACTCATTCGTCCTCCGATACAGCACCTACCATACACACACAACATCATCGACCATACACACCAACAGATCTGCCCCATCAGCATAATCACATTTTACCCCCCCCCAACAACAACGCCAGCCCCACTAACGCCACCATGACCGCAATGACATGCGCACGCCATGCAAACAGCGCCTTCCTCGCTGCCCATCAACCTACAACATCCTTTCAGGCAAATCGCAGCAGATTTTCCAAGCAGCACGCCCTGCGAACCGTAGCACGCCGCTTCTTCAAGCGCACCAACTCTGCTCGCCTTTCACGTGGAGCGTCTGGGGACTTGCCATCCATCTCCATCCAGCGCGCCACATCGCTCCATCGCAGTGGTTCGCTCCACCGCTCTGGTTCGCTGTCCAGCTACGGCACACGACTGTCACGCCGCCACATGCTTGCCGTGCAAGTCCAGTGCATGGCATCTGCACACGAGCTGCGTCCTGGCTTTAACCCACGCGTCCTCGCACGTGCCGCTGCAGTGGGGACTACCCCCAAGCGCACGGCGTTTGAGGCAGTGTGCGAAAAAGTGGTTGACGAGTTGCTTGATCTGGAGGACAAGGTGGCGCAGCATGGCGCACAGGCCATCAATCACGCACCCCAGCTGGCCGCAATCAAGTACCAAGCTGCACAGACTGCAGCGCGTGCAGTGGTGCCAGGGGTTGTGTTGGCAGACGGTGGCGACACACGATGATGGTTGTCATGTTGATTGTGCATTGATTGCATGGGGCATACAAAGTGATTCAACCGCGATGACGGCATTTTCTGACGTGTTGACGATGAGGTTGCACGATGACATGCCATGCCCATTCTTTCCTGTGCCTTTGTTTTGGCACACCCACCGATGACAATTGTTGATGACTGCTGATTGATGACACATTGTTTGCTGTTGTTACATCATTGCCATATGCTACTCATTTGCGCATGCATACCACAGAATACACTCTAAAGTTTGCGTGTGGAACATTCATTTCACATGATCATGTTGTTGTTTCCTTTCGCCACATGACTGCCATACTGTACCACCACCGTTCCCCACGTTGTAATGTGTAAACCATCAACGTTGTGTACAGACCCCCTTTCATCATGTACGAACCCCCTTGCCCCGCTTCCTCCCCCCCACATCCCCCTGCCGCAACGCCAACTGTCGTTTCAGGTCAACATACTCGATCACCTCATTGCGCAACGACAGCCACGCTGCGCTGACCGTGCGTGTTGGCATGGGCAGGATATCTGGGTTGACCCTCAGCTCTTGCAGTGTGTGTTCTACCAGCTTTTGACTGCGTACTGCTGCCGGAAGCTTCTCCAACTGTGCCTGACCAGTGGCCAATGTGTGTGCCCCACGTGTGTATATCCCTGGAGGAGGTGGTGGTGGTGGTGGTGTGATGGTGATGGTGGGGAAAGGCTGTGATGGCGTTGCGTGTGATTGTGTGCGTTGTCACAATGCTACACCCTTCCCCCCCGCCACCCCCCCCCCCAAAAAGAAGAACACTGCTCACCTGGTTTTGGTGGTTGAAATGGCTTGAGGTTGGCGTCAAACAACGAGCACACCCCCGTGGGTGCGGGTGCAACCTCCATGTATTCAAGTTCGAATGCTTGTGTGGGAGTGGGTGCACGGCCCACACCCTTGTCCCCTGCACCAGCACCGGGTGCAGATGATGGTCGTTGTTTTGCTGCTTCTGCTTTCTTTGCTGCCTCAATCTTGTCTGCCTGCTGTAGCAATTGCATCTCTGTGTCATCCTGTGTGGTGGTGTAGTATGGGGGAGATGTGTGCGTGACCATGATGATGATGATGCGTCACGTTTAGGTGATCAGCCTGCAAATAAACAGCCTGCAAATAACACACCAAACCCCCTTACACCCCCTTACAATTGTAATATCTTTATTCGCCATGATCAGATCCATGCCCTTTTTCCTGTTCACCTCATACTGCAAGTTGAACGGATGTTTGACCAGCGCGTGATTGGCCACATGCTGTGCCCCACCCTCACGTCCAATCAGCAGCTGGCGTGCAATTGCATAATAGCGTGCTTTTATTTCGTCCACTGATCGTTCCTTGCCCTTGTACTGTGTTGGTTGTTGGTGATCATGAAGGGTGATGGCCAACAAAAGGTGATGTATGCAACATACCACATCACGCACTATAATACACTGTAAAACAACAACAGTGCATATGCAACATATGCAAGCTCGTGGTGTATGTACTTGCAAGCACCCTCCCCCCAACAACAAACCCACCTCGTAGCGATCGGCAATGACAAAAAACTTCAGTGCAAACTGTTCACACAAGTCCAACAAGTAGTCTGTCTCCTCTCGTGTCCAATCTGGATCTGCTGCTATCAAATTTGACCATTCCTCATCGTTGTATCGTGACACTGGTGCCTGTATGCGTGGGTTGTTGCCACATGAAAGCGCCCATCACATGCACATCACATGCACACCCCCTTGACAACCCACCTTGACGTTGTATCGTGTAAATGGATACTCCCCCTTGTTGGCTGGTGAGATGATGCCTGCTCGATCCTTGTAGCACTTGATCCAGTGCTTGAGCTGCAGCCCATCGCTGCGGGCGGGATTGTCAAACGGCACCCATTGATAGGTCACCACCCCCTTGGAGGATGTGCGCTTGGACTTGGCAAGCTGCTTGAAGTCTTTCTTCTTGAGCTGCTCTGCCAAAGCTGTGGGTGCAAGGGGGTTGAGGCCACCAGAGAGCAATGCAAACGCCTCACGACTCATCCCCTCGGGTCGCTTGAGCTTTTCTTTTTTAGGGATGGGTGCTGCTGCTGCTCCTGCACCATCCCTGGGGACGCCCAGGATATCTTTGACGTCAGACATGAGAGGATGTTTGTTGTGGACACTGAGGATGTGTTTTTGGTGGACACTGAGGATGTTGGATTGTAGGAAAATTAATGTTGCTGTGGTTTTGACACGTGGTGTGTATTTTACGTCGTGTGCAGATCAACGGGGGCTGCTTGTTCGTGCATGAGCAGGAGAATTTGTGATGCCAACAAACTCAAGTGCTATATGTATTCTATATGTATTCTATATGTGAAATACAAACATGTGAAATACGCAGCTGGTGGCTTTTTTGAGCTGGTGCTTGTTTGTTGCAGTAATTATAAACGGCGCCGCGGTGCATGCACTTGCCCAGGCTGTTCAACATGGCCGCTCCTATGCATGTGTCATCCACAGCACATGCTTGGCCTCACTGATGTCTCTCATCCTGTGCTGTGGGAGGGTCCGGCAGTGCGTCTTCCCACCTTGACTGGGAACCTGTTTCCCGCCACTCATGGTGGTACAGACTGTTGTCCTCCGTAGGACTTGTCTTACATCAGGTTGTAGAACCACTGCACAGGACTGTCAGGGCATCATGGTTGACTATGATGGCATTCAGATGGCCATCCAGCGGAGCTTTCCTTTCCTCAACCCCCAGTGCTTCTCAAGCACTTTCCCACCACCCATACACCTCCCATACACCTCCCACATTTTTCCAAAATCTATTTACATCTGTGTTCCACACGTCCGTCGTTACACCTCGCCGTTACACCTCGCGCGAGAGCAGAAAACCACACACCGAGGTTTGTGATCTCCCATCCCCCCTCGTGCAACTACACAAGCACTGAAACGCCAATCAGCCACCCACAACAGCCTCGTTCTACATCCACCTACACATCTCCAGCACTTGAACCCACATTACGGGGGAAATACATTTTCCCACATCGGCAGATCATCCCCCCATCCTAACCCAAACTGGCTGTGTCGCGTGATTGTAAGAGATCGGGTACCATCATCAACATGGGATCAATGGGCAACGCTCCCAGTGCCAAGGGTGGTCCACTGGGCTACTCCATGACGATCATCCTCTACTTGACCCTCAACATCAGCCTCAACCTCACCTGCAAATATGCCCTGGGATCTCATTTTACCTTTCCCATCACCTTGACGCTGGCCCACATGCTTTTTTCGTTTGTTGCGCTGACCCCTGTGATGATGTTTGTCCCTGCATATCGCCAGCAGCACAAGCACACGCTCTGCAAGCAGTGGAAAGGGTTTGTGGCCATTGGTGCGTTTCTGGCAGCCAACATTGCCCTCAACAACATATCCCTGGTGTACATCACACTGACACTGAACCAGATCATCAGGAGGTGTGTTTGTTATGTGAAGGGGCGAGATATGCGAGGCGCAACAGCATCCACCCCACCATGAATGGTGAACAACAAAACGCACACCATCAACCATACCCATCAACAGTTCCATCCCCGTGATCACGGCACTCATGGCAGTCCCTGTCGAAGGCCGTGTCCCATCCCGCAACGAGTTTCTTTCCCTCATGATCCTCTCCTTTGGTGTGATGCTGAGCGTGTGGGAGGGAAGTGCATCAGGCAGCGTGGCAGGCATCATGTTTTGCCTCGTTGCCACTGTCAGCAATGCAGCTATGATGACATTCAGTGGGAAAATAATGAGTGAAAAGGTGGATGCCCTGCGCCTGACGTGGTACACTGCGCCTGTTTCGTGTGTGTTTTTGTTGCCCCTGTTTTTTATGGCAGAGGCTGGTGCTATGGAAACCTACTTGCAAACACACTGGCAGGTATGTATGTGTGGGGACGTGGTGTGTTGCCGCTCGTTGTAGTGGATCACATGCGCATAAGTGTACATGCTCCTCACTGTGCATGCACATCACACAGTACATACCTCACCACTTTACATACTTCATCATCCCCCCACAGGATGCATTGTGGATCATCATGGTGACATCAGCCAATGCGCTGGCATACAATGTAGTGCACTACCTCACCATACAAATCACGTCTGCAGTCACCACCACTGTGCTGGGCATGGTATGTGTGGGCAACCTGGCCTGGTGGTGCAATTGGCTGGGAGAGTGTTGCATCATACACCTATTGCCTTGTCATACACTAATTTTCCTTGTACACCAGTGTGCTTCACACCCCAATTTGCCTTGTACACCAGTGTGCCTCACACCCCAATTTGCCTTTTTCCTCAACTTGCCCCATGCCCCAATTTGCCCCATACCCCAATTATTTTCATTCCCCAATTTGCTTCATTCCCCACCTGGACACAATATGTATTCCCACCCTCCCACTTCCCACTCTCCCACCACCCACCCCCCTCTTAATCACACAGGTAAAGATTGTAGGCCTGCTGGTCCTCAGTGGCTACATCTTACAAGAAGGGAAATCATTCACCCCACGCCTCGCCCTGGGCTGCATGGGCACCCTGCTGGGCTTTTGCATGTACTCCCACACCCGCCTCCAGGCAGCACAACGCAGTGCCAAGCAGGCTGCTGCTCGAGATGAGGAGGATCATGGGGCGGTGCATACAAAACGCATGATGATGGAAACGCCACTGCTGGGGCACCAACAGCAGGGTGGTAAGCAAGATGCCTAGTGGGATGCCTAATGATGCTGACAATGTATCGGGAAAAGTATATATGGGAAATATATACAGGTATAAACGAGTATGCTACGAGAAGTGTAGCAACATGGGAAGTGTAGCACAGTAGACGACTGCAGTACGTTTTAATGTGTGATCATCTTCATGATGACATGAATGACATATGAAATGACAGGGGATGGCTGGTTGCGCTCCTGATGCCTTTTTGTTTTTGTTTCTGTGTGCATACACTCCGCCTTTTTTTCACTATTTCACTCCTTCTGTGTGCATCATACTTTCTGTACACATACCGATTTTCGACTGCACCAAAGACGCACCTGACCAACATACTGGTCCACTATGACACCTCATGACTCATGTGCCCTGTGGTTTTCCCTTTGTGTGTGTGTGCACACCCACACTTGTAGGCACATCACATTTCCGCCGTGTGTATGTAGAAGAGTTTTCTTCAGCGGTAGAAATCTTCTTGAGTATGGTGTATTATTGTTGCGTATTCTACCAACTTGTGTACATATTCTTCCCAACTTGTGTCCATGTTCTTCCTGTCTATGTTCATAAACAACATGTTCTTCCTAACAGTGTATGCATAGTATACCAACGCTGTTGTTATTCCCCAGCACACATGTGTGTAGTACAGGTGTGTACACACACAGCAAGCTCCAGTAATTGGGCTTGCCATGTGCAGTAGCGCATTGCTGCGTACTGTTGGTATTGCTCTTGTTGTGTTTATGTGCTCTTGATGTCCTGCATGGCGCACCTGTGTGTGCGCGTGGTATTGATCCACGTGCAGGCGCGGCTGCGTGCACACCATGAGCACCCTTGTAGCACCCTGTCAGTACCCTTGTAGCACCCTGTCAGCACCCTTTTTCATGCAGTATCATGCATTCATGCATGTCTTGCGTTTGCAATTGCTGTGCTCTGACAATACACCAAGACACACCCAAGCACATACTCGAGCATTTTTTTGTCAGTTACAACAACTTGGACGAGTAAAGTGGAGCACAATAAAGCAAAACAGTAGCAGCTTGGCAGCACAAAAAAAAAACAATATCTACAACAGCATGTGGGCATGGGAACCCACGGGAGTTTGCAGGGCCCGAAAACGACGCGCAGTGATTCTACATGCACCTTGATAGAAATACACACATCATTATAGCTATGGTGATAATAACCAAAAAACACAAACAATAGCACACTGGGTAGGAACAAAAATAAGCAAAACCCCTATGGTCCCCTTGTACATACTTGTCCAATTTCTTCCGTACATCAAATCCCTATGGATCGCAATGACACCCCGCCCCCCCCACAACCACCGCCGTGGGGGACACATATGCCCCTGGCCCCTCATCCACTGCCTCCTTGCCATGTATCCCATATGCTACGTGGTCTGTTGCCAGGTCCCCCCCCGCAGGGCCCCCCTCTGCGACATGCCCAAATAAGAGGGACCCCACCATAAGGCCCACCACTACTGCGAAAAAGAGGCCAATGTTGTAGATCATGACAATGAGCATGAGGGAATATTCCAGTATGCTGACAATACCTGGGGTGTTGTATGGGGCGTTGTTGTTGTTGATGTGGTGGTGGTATTGAGGGCTATACCTCTACACAGTATAGTCACACTTCTTGCATACACTCTGCATACACATACACGTTTGCTTACGCTTTTCAAACTCTACAAATCCTCCACACCCACTCCACACACCTTTCTGCACACACACACACACCCTACACACACACACACACACACACACCCTCCACACACACACAAACAACCTACCAGTTAAAGCACTTCGGGCTACATTACGCTGTAGTTGATGTCGTGTCATGTATCGAGCCGGGTGTAGTCGTGATTGAGGGAGGGCTATCATGAGGGACTGTTGACGAGCAGTGGCATACCAACGGCGCTCTGCTACCACCCTACCCGCCTGTGTGGTGTGTGTGTGTGTGTGTGTGGAGTGTGTGTGTGCGTGTTGGAAAGCAAACATGGTGGGGTGGAACATGGTATGCAAGGTATGCAAGTTTACAACTAGTAAACACAACCACGCACATCAACCAATCCCACACATCAACCAATCCCACACAACAACCCACCAATGCATCCCCTCCCCACCACACCCATTCGCCCTACCTTGAGCGCCTGGGTAGTCACAGAGATAAAGAACACCGCAAACCAACTCCCAACATACGCAGCCGTCGTGCGTGGGATCCACTCTACAAACAATATCACCTCCTGCACACGCTGATGAAACCACATCGTCATGGGGGGTATGTATTCCGGGTCAGACCCCCCACCACCACTACCACCTTGTCCGTTGTCACATATGGTAGGGAATGCTGACTGTGCATCCTTGGTGGAGCACATTTTGTAAAAGGCAGTGCAGTTGGCCATGCCTGACATGCCTGTGTGTTGTGGGGGGGGCACAGAGGTGTGTGTGGGGGGGTAGTGTGTGTCGAGCGTGTATATGTGTGTGTGTGGGTGGGTGGAGAGTGGGGTGGAGATGTGTGCACATGATGCATTTGATGTGTACAAGCCTAAGCATGTCAATAACAATATGTACCAACAATGACACAGCCACACACAAAACATACACCAACCCACTCACACACACAAACAACATACCCCAACACAGCTTGGCAATAGTAACGAGAGGTTGTGGACAATTTGTATCTGCATTGGTACAGTTTTGACACCCATCCATGCTATGACTGCTGCACATGGTCAATATTGCTTTGACTGTTGGTTCGCTCTCCAGCACATTGGGTAATGGTGCTTGCTGTGGGGGTGGGAACGGGGGTGGGAATGGGGGTGGCATGTAGATGTAAACATGTGCTCTGTGTGATGTGGAAGGTACTCTCCCACAACACCCATGCTCCCACAACAACACCCATGTTCCCACAACAACACCCATGTTCCCACAACAACACCCATGCTCCCACAACACCCATGCTGGATGATTATTGAGCAGCATACCTGTGTACACTGCTGCACGCGTGTGGTGTTTTTGCACAGTGCATTGTAGCGGCGACAACCACCCATCTTTGGCATGTCGAGGCAAATGTTGCCTAGCAGGCTGAGTGCGTTACAGTATCCAGAGGTATTGTTACGTGCCTGGGTAATGGTAGTGTGTTAGTGGGGGGGGGGGAAGGGGGGGATGTGTGCATGTGTCCCATGAGCGCAGACTCAATGGCCCCGCAACACCGCACCTTGCAGCTGTTTGCCAGCGTGCAGCCAATCATATCAGGCATGAGCGCGCATAGATTGTTGATGTCTGAAGTGGCATTGGCGTCAGGGTATTGGTAGTTTGCACATGAGGCCTGGGTGGGTGAGGCATAAGGGTGAGGCAGCTGTCGAGCATCTATGAGTGCATCCACTGTACATCAAACTGTATCAAACCTGGCTAGAATCATCAAGACATGGTTCGGTAAAGGTTGGCGTGGCGCTAGAAGATGATCCACTGCCGTTGGTGGTTGACACCGCAACAGATGCAGAATTTGGTGTGCTACTCTGCCCCAGCGCAAGGGTGATCAGCGTCGCTGTACTCAACCATGTGAGTGCCATGTGTCTCCCTGGCATGGCTGCGTCGATAGGCAGCAGCGAAATTTGTTTTGAAAAGGACGGCACTTGCAAGTGCAATTGGCTAGCACAGGCCAAGCACTCGACCGGATTACCTGACCACCTCAGGACCTCAAGGGTGTTGTGATGCTCTATGATGCTCTATGACCTGTTGCTGCTGTTCTATGTGCTTGGGCAGGCACATATAGGTTGCGCATTGCAGTACTATAGTTCCATCACCCCCCCCCCCCCGAGTGGGAGGGGTGGTGCCTGGGATGTTTTGTAAATGCAAAAACAACATTACCAAGCACAACATTATCAACCTCCGTTTGCATTCACCTTCCCTTGTTCTCACAAGTGACGTCATTATACAATGATGTAATCTTGCAGCACAGCCAGACCTGTGTGTTTTGATCACCAAAATTGGGAAGAAACGATATAAAAACAGCATCAGCATGGCCAGCAAGTATCCTAGCTCGCTATACATAGCGTGCGCATGGAGCTTGCTAGGCGCTGTATCCTTTGGTATTTGGCTGGGCAATTGAGGTTGATCAACCCTTATGATCATCATCGTCCACACAATCCCACCACACGCAGGATACCACCTGGGCATTCTCAACACCAGCATCTCAGCAATGGCACGGCAGTGGGGCATACCAGATGTATCATTGAGCCCCTATGCAACAAGTGCACTGCTTGTCGGTGCAGCAGTGGGATGTCTCCTGGGGGGCGGGGTTGCTGATGCCATCGGACCCCGGCATGCTCTATTTTACAATAACATAGTGCTGTTATTGGGTACCTTGGCATGTGTAGGTGCTGGCAAGCCCCTCTCCTTGTGCTTTGGTATGGGTGTGGGTTGTGTTGTGTGCCTGGTGTATGCGTCGCTTTGCACATGTACATACATGCCATACACATATGCATATGTTACACACTCAGGGCGTGTTATTGCTGGGCTTGGGTGTGGTGCAGCAAGTTTGTTTGTGCCTCGATACATTGCTGAGGTGGCTCCACCTGATGTGCGGGGGGCATTGGGGACCATGACACAGGTATGTAGAGTCAAGAGTCAGTCAATATGTAGAGGAATTGAGTGTGTACGTGTATGTGTTTGTGTCTGTGTGTGATATTGTGTTTTTGTGTTGTTGTCGGTTGTGGTTTGTGTGCACTCCCTGAAATCCATGTTGCTTGATGCATCATTTCCATCATGTTGCATCCTTTATCATCATGTTGCATCATTTCCATCATGTTGCATCATTTCCACCTCCACACCACCTCTACACCACCGCTCACACGCCCACGCATACACCCAAGCACACACCCACTCGTACACCCACTCGTACACCCACTCGTACACCCACTCGTACACCCACTCCCACTCTCAGGTGTCTATCAATGTGGGTATACTGGGTTCCTACCTGGTGGGCATACCCTATCAAGCACACCCCAGCTACAGTGTTGTCTTGTTTGGGATGACATGGGAGTGGTGGAGGGTGATGCTTGCCATTGCAGTCATACCAGCACTGCTGCAGGTGTGTTTGTGGGTGTGGGGGTGTGGGGGTGGGGGTCATGTGGTTCTATATGTGTTATTTTTGTGTTCGTAATGTGGGTATATCATTGTTACCATCGTACATACTCAACAAAAACACCATCATATATACTCAACAAAACACACCATCACATACTTCATACAACACAGCTTCACACACACAATTACACACATACCACACAGATGCTCTGTGTCACAGTGGCACCAGAAAGCCCAGTGTGGCTGCTCTGGGCAGGTCACACTGATGCTGCTCATGTTGTAGCCACACGCCTTCATGGTCATGTGGGGCACATACGGGTTGCTTCCCGGCCACATGATGCGCTGTTGTTTGATGAGGAGCATGGGCTGCTTTGTGGGCAGCGGGGGGAGGAGGAAGAGGTGTGTGTGGGGGGTGTATGTTGTGTGGGGGGGTGATTGAAATGCAGTGCATGCATGTGTTGGTGCATTTGGGTGCTGTTTATTAAGGAGGAAGAGGAGGAGGAGGAGGAAGAGAAGGAGGAGGAGGATGCTGCATTTAAAAAACAGGCTCTCTACAACTTGCCTTCAAGTATATGAAACCAGCTACAACATCAAGACTCTGTACATGTAAGCCCCCCACCCCACAACTACAGGCCCACCCCACCCCCCCCTCATCCCCACCCCAGCCCTCCACCTCGTCCCACCCCCCCACCTCCGACCCCATCGAGTCTTGGTCGGGCCTCTTCCGACCACGATACCGATGGATACTCACCCTCGTCCTCGCCCTCCCCATCCTCCAACAACTCAGTGGCATAAACACAGTGGTGTTTTACAGCTCCTCTGTGTTTGCTTCTGCAGGTGTGAGCAATCCCATAGCCGCCACGATTCTCACTGGGGTGGTGAATCTGGGGTGTACGTTTGTAGCGTCGGCACTGATGGACGCCAAGGGACGCAAGACGCTGTTGTTGTTGAGTCATGGTGGGATGGCGGGGTGTTTGGTGGTGATGTTGGGGATGAGCGTGTTGGCTGGGTGGCTGCCAGGTGTGGGGGTGGGGGTGGGGGTGGGTGTATATGTATGGCATGTGTTCTGTCTGAAAAACGTCATGTCTTGATCATCACCTATGCATCATTACCTATGCAATATCATCATTATCACCACATACACTCAGGTGCACAATGGCTGGCAACAAGCACCACATTGGTTGCCATTGTCACATACATAGCATTCTTTGCATTGGGTGTGGGGCCAATACCATGGCTGTACATTGGGGAAGTGCTGCCTGACAATATCAAGGTAGGGAGAGTGCACTGTAGGGAGTGTATTGTAGGGAGTGTATTGTAGGGAGTGTATTGTAGGGAGTACACAGTGGGGAGTGCACAGTGGGGAGTGTACCGTGCAGTGCCATGCATTGGTGTTTGTTGTCTGTTGTTTTTCGGGTTATATTCCCTCCTTTTCTTTTTTTTTTTTTTCACCCACAACACGCCCACACAACACACCACCCACCCACCACCCAGGGCAAGGCAGGTGCTCTGGCAACGAGTGCAAATTGGGTAGCCAACTTGATAGTGGGCCTCACCTTTCCAGCTTTATTGCAAGTGTTGGGGATTGGGAGTTATGCACTGTATGCAGTGTGTAATGTACTTTCAGTGGCGTTCTTCTCGGTGCGTGCGTGTGTGTGTGTGTGTGTGTGTGTGCATGCATGTGTGTGTGTGTGCATGCATGTGTGTGTGTGTGCATCTGTGTGTGGTTGCAGCTAGGATGTGCTATTGTTGTGCATGGTGATATCTTTTCTTTTATGGAGGAGATCTACATACACCTACATCTTAACCAACAGGTGTGGATGGTGGAAACGCAGCAGCACACCTTGGCTGAGATTCATGCAAAGCTACTCATCAAGGATAAGCGATGAGTACTGTTGTTATTGTATGTTGGCACAAACATATACAAATATATGTGTGCAACACAGTTGTTCATTGCGTGGTGTTGTTCATAAGTAGTTTTGTTCATTGCACGCTCATATGTGTTACTCCATGATGATGATGTATGAAAATAAGCTGCGTCACAGAGATACAGGGGAATGAATGGTGTGGAGAAATGAAGCGGCGTCACACAAATGAGTAAAGGCATGTCATAAAGGCATGTCAAGGAAATGTGATGTTGGTAACATATATGTCTCGAAAGCGCATATATGGGGGATATGACTCTGTGACACAAGGCCAACAGGGATGCGTGGGGGGCCACGGTGAGGACGCATGTACGTATTTGCACGACTCCTGCAAGAATTCGTCATCTTGAACAACAATAACAGCGGGGTGGTCTTTTGATGGGGTGACCTGGGGCACAGAAATCCCATGTGACCACCGGGGGTACCACCATCCATGGGCATCCGAATAACGCCATACCTAGACACGCCACATAGGCTGCAGGTGGCTAGTGTTCCTGCCACTGGACTTGGTGCTGCTGGTGGATGCCACGCTCAGGTTGCGGGAATGTGTGGAGCGCATGTACCGGGGCACGTCCTCTGCCTGGGCAAATGCGAGGCTGTGAGCCACTTGGTCACACAGGGCCTTGGATGCTGCACGGCGCTCAGCGGCTTCCCTGGCAGGATCAAGCACGCGCATGTTGGACTTGGTGCGCTGCAGAGCTGCATCATCGTATCCCACTGTGGATGTGATGATGGGAAAAGGACTGGTCTTTCAATGCGGCGATGGTGATTGGTTACGATGGTGATTGTAATGATGAAACGAGAGCATTGCGCATTCACACAGGCTTCACACAAGACTTCATCGATGTGGACCCCACCCCACCACACCATCCACCAAGACGCATACCCACACACGCACCATCTATGCCGTCCATTGGTCCATCGTTGATGATCACAGACTCTTGAGAGTGCTTGCGGGACCTGAAGAGCTTGAAGAACTTCATCGGATGCCGATGGATTAGTTGTCGTATGTGTTTGCTGGGTTGCTGCGAGTGCGTGGGTGCACGACTGCGGTGCTGCTGAGGTGCGCTTTTGTCTGCTTGCTGTAGAATTGTGGATAGATTGTTGCACGAGAAGAAGGAAAAAACAGATAGCGTGTACCCCCTACTGCTAGGGCCCCCAAACAAAGAAGCCACACGTGCATCCAGTCATCATGATGACTAGTCATCAGTTACACAAGGTCACAAAATCATCTGCCTCTCACAAAACCTAATCAAATCACTGTTGCTTGTTCTTCAGTGAGTGTATACCAAGGGTAAACGGAATGTTGATGTTATTCTCCTGCTTGTACTGTGCAATGCGTGCATACGCGTCTTCCCTGCACTGCACCACCCGCTCACAGCACTGTGGACATATATGCTTGGCACATGCCTCGTGTGTCTTCCACCCCAGGTCACATTCCCAACATGCCGATTCGCTCACATGGTGCACAAATTTCACCACACTTGCATTGACAATACCCGGGATGCCATGAGACACAAGCCCCGGCCACAGCTGATACGCCAATGGTAGATTATGCCAATTAAATTTAAAATAATCATTCAAAAATCCTTGGTCGACAAACCAGGATTCGTAGCTGTTGAGCAGCGCATTCATATGTTTGTACGTCTTCATGTTGGGCTGTACCACCATAAACCCACTGTTGAAGGTGTCCAAGTGGTCTCTTTGGGTCACCTGGAAGCCATAATCCGGGACTGCGCTGAGCTCTGGGTATTCAAACAGCTCGTCTGCGTTTTCCCATGCAATAATGTCTGGGTCGAGTATTACAACTTTTTCATATCTGTTTTGTGGTGATAGGTGTGTGGTGGGGGTTTGTCAGGACATGTTTGCGTGTGTGTCATCATGAATGTATAAGGTATCAAATGTGTGACATTCATTATGATTCGCATGCTCCATCATCACCAATCATCACACTCCAAGCACACTCACCCCCCCCCCCAAGCACTCCCCTCCCCAAGCACTAAGTACATACTTGGTAAGTGTCCAGGCAGCAAGTTTATTCCAGCACTTGTGCCAATAGTGGTTTTGCTCACGTGCAGGGCGTGACTTTTCCTCCAATGCACCAATATCAATTTTCTTATTGTTGAAGTAATGTGGATAGCGATACAACTGGGTGTGTTTGTGGGGGGTGTGGGGGGTGCGAGACGTGATGTGGGGCAAGGCATTGGGTAACTGTGCGTGCAGATGTACTATATGTGTATGCACATGTACTGGATGCGTGTGCACAAAACATCCATGAATGTGACACAAACAGTGCATGCCCTCACAACCACCATCATATCATCAGCACCCCCATGACATACCTTAGATACATTGAGTGCTCGAAACGCAACTTGCACTTCTTGTGTGATTTGCCCCTCATACAATAGCACCATTTCGTATTTGCTGTTGGTGGCCTGCAAACATTGCATGCTGGCAAGCAGCAAATCATAGTAATGTCGGTTGAGGTCACCTATCGCTGCAACAAACACCCACGCCCCCTTGCCCACCTCGGGAGCGCCCCACCGCTCTTGCATGGTCCGCTGTGTGGATGTTGATGATGTTTGTGTTGTTTTGGTGGGTGTTTGTTGTACAACAATTCTACCTTGTGTATGTCATTCAAGGGCTGTGCAAGGGCTGTGCAGAGCAGCAGCAGTGTGCATGCTGATGCTACCATCCACGACGGTTGAGGCAGTTTTTGTGTGGTAGATGATCGTGATACGGCACATGGAGCTCGTGTAGGAATGCTCGTGGCATGCATGGTCATACTACAGGGGGATGCAGAAGAGCATGTCAATCGGTGGCAGAACGTGCTCAATTTTTGTGGATGTGATGGGTGATTATTGACGTGTAAATTGTGCTGGATTCATATTGTGATCTGCGTACTATGTTGTGAGTTTGTGTGTACATTCTCTCTAAGCGACATGTACGTTGCAACTTACCCCCGAGGCTGAACATATACACTACGACGTTGTTGTGGAGACGTGCGAGTATAATGTATACATCCACAATAATGCATCAGTGATAGCAACGTACCGCATACAACAGCAGAGCATGGTTTGTGACACATCCGCACCAACAGCACAATGAACGTAGCAACGACGTTGTTGTACACTATTTTATCATTATCATGCATCAGTACATCAGCATCAGTATCGGATTACGCAGAGCAGGTATCACTCTATTTTTCAAGATCATGCCACCACCACCACCTCACCATTTCTATGCAGTACACCCATGCAAACACCCATCCATTCACCAAAAACAGGCAAGTGGTCAGTCAAAATCTGGTACATGGGGTGCACCAAGTGATCCACGACGTGGTGCATGGATTGTGGTCGTGTCCATCAACGACCTCAGCAGGCACTATTACGATTTGCTGCTTGCAAATCTCCAATGCCTGCAGGACGTACGCACCAAATATGAGGTGGTGTTGCTGTACGAGGGCGAACTCAACACCGAGGTGCAAACGGCGTTCAAGGCACTCAATGTCTCCAAGGTGGTGGTGATGTGGTGGTGGGTGGTTGGGGCTTGCGTGCAGGAGATGATGTTGTGCTCAGATGAATACATGTTGTTATGGCAATACCAGCATATATCAACCCCAAACACACACCCCAAACACACCCCAAAACACCCCCCCCAAACATCCCAAACACACACAGTTGTTTCGGTATCCAGACTATTTCATCAACAAGGGCGTCAACATCAGTGCACTCGAGCACAAGAGTGCACCTGCACGTGAACGGGGACACATGTGGTACAAGTGCTGGAACAAGCTTGCAGCATGGGCACTTGCACGGTGCGGTTGTGCGTTTTGTGTGTGTGTGTTGTTGAAGCATCCAATAATCCACCCTAAAAAAAAACCACTGCCATGCCAGCACAACCAGAGTCACCCGGGATCACACATCATCCCCCTCCCCTTAAACATACATACTCCACATATATATACACCTGTAAATCACCCACCCACCACAAAACAGGTATGAAAAAGCAGTGGTGCTTGACCCAGATGTCATTGCGTGGACCAATGGGGATGACGTGTTTGAGTACCCAGAACTCAGTGCTGCCCCAGATTATGGCATCCAGCTCACCCGGGATGACCACCGGGACACGTTTAATTCCGGATTCATGGTCATCCAACCAAATATGAAAACGTTTAAAAGGATGACCAACATGCTCCCCAGTTACGAATCCTGGTTTGTCGACCAAGGATTTTTGAATGATTATTTTCGCCTCGACTGGCATGCCCTGCCCCTGTCCTACCAAGTGTGGCCGGGGCTGGTGGCCCAGGGCATTCAGCCTGTGCTCAACGTGAGCCTGGTGAAATTTGTGCACCATGTGAGCGAATCGGCATGTTGGGAATGTGACCTGGGGTGGAAGACGTACGAGACCTGCGCCAAGCATGTGTGTCCACAGTGCTGTGAGCGGGTGGTCAAGTGCAGGGATGATGCGTATGCACGCATTGCACAGTACAAACGGGATCAGGGGTTGGAGATACCGTTTACGCATGGCATATTTTCAGAAACTGCTGAAAAGGCCAACGTAAAGCGACCATGGTAGAGATGCGGATAGCTGACATATACTTGCAAGTACAATCATCTATGCTGTTTTTTGTTGCTGATGTTGTTGTTTTTCTGTAGGATGCGTGTAACCCTTGCATCATTCCTGGGGGGAAGCCCAGTCAAAAGCATAGAGGAATACAATCAACATGAAAAGCAACACCATGGTTGACCAGCATTCATTTTTACAGCCAAACAAAGAACGTATGCCTCATCAGCATGGTTTAAACTTGCGTTGTGCCTTGAGCTGCTGAATACGCCGCTTATCCTCTTCAAACTTTTGACGCAGCTCCAACAATTCTGTGTTGCAGGGGGTGGTGTAGTCATTGGTGTACATGTGTGATGGTGCTGCTGAGGTGCATGTGCAGCGCTGTCCAACTGGTGCATACAAAGTGTATAACACAGTGTATACTGTATACACACGCAGCATATGCCAGCAAGGCATACCACACCCATCGCACCCACACATACCACACCCCGACACACATACCATTACGGGCCTTTTCTTTTTTCTGAAAGCGATAAAAGTCCTCCACAACCACTGTTGTCTTTCGTGTTGCTGCTGCCTGTGCTGCTGCTGTTTTGGACACACCAGCACCCCTCACAGAGACACCTGACAGGCCCTTGTTGCGTCCCTGATGGTGTGGAATGTGTGCTTGCAGTGGAAATGTGTGCTTGCAGTGGAAATGTGTGCTTGCAGTGGGATGTGTGCTTGCAGCCCTTATAGGTAGCACACCCCCTCATACATAGGCACACCCCCTCATACATAGGCACACCCCCTCATA
>VFQP010000664.1_pt1 | contig 58662 bp, 51 predicted proteins | sample 3512351 | NCBI WGS metagenome assembly VFQP01 (sample SAMN10412372, study PRJNA504923) | tailings metagenome | isolation source: Relicate 1 Philex TSF1 revegetated site | place: Philippines: Tuba, Benguet | collected 2017-08-29 | reverse complement strand
CTGGCTCTACAGTCACTACAGTGGCTTTATCATTATCAACAATGATACCTGTACCCGTTGCACCACCGATAGTCAGTGGCAGCGTCTCGTTCAGTTCAACAATGGTGTCATCCACAGTTGGTACTGTTACGGTGAAGCTGCTCACACCGGCTGGTACTGTGATTGTTCCATTGGCATTCAATACCACGCCATTGCTGAATACGGCTGTACCGTAGTCAGCAGCTGAGGCTGTACCGCCACCCAGACTGTAAGCGTAGGTAGTAGGTGCGTTTGTAGTTGCACTCAGGGTTACTGTGTAAACGAGTGAAGTGCCTTCAACTACGCTGTCGTCGCCCGGGCCAGGCTGGCCTGGCTCAACGGTCACGACTGTCGCCCTGTCGTTATCAACAATCGTACCGACAGCTGTAACACCATCAATATTCAATGGCAGCGTTTCATTTGGCTCAACCAGTGTGTCGTCAACAGTAGGCACGGTGACCGTGAAACTGGTCACGCCTGCCGGTATGGTAATGGTGCCATTGGCCGCATTGTAGGTTACGCCATTGCTGAATGTAGGTGGTGTGACATAGTCGGCAGATGATGCTGTTCCGCCACCCAGTGTAAATGAGAGAGTGGTAGGTGCGTTGGTCGTGGCGCTTAAATTCACCGTGTAAACCAGGTTGTTACCTTCGACCACAGAACCGCCATTAGGACCGGCAGTGATGGTGTCTACTGTCGCTCTGTCGTTATCAATAATGATACCTGTACCTGTCGCACCGCCGATGGTCAGTGGCAAGGTTTCGTTCAGTTCAACAATAGTGTCATCTACAGTTGGCACTGTTACAGTGAAGCTGGACACACCAGCCGGAACTGTGATTGTGCCGTTGGCGTTCAATACCACGCCATTACTGAATACGGCTGTACCGTAGTCAGCAGTTGAGGCTGTACCACCGCCCAGATTGTATGTGTATGAGGCTGGTGCGTTAGGAGCAGTGCTCAACGTCACGGTGTAAACCAGTGAGGTGCCTTCAACAACGCTGTCATCGCCCGTACCAGGTAGGCCAGGTTCCACTGTAGTAATGGTAGGTTGGCCTGTACCGTTAAATTGCAGTGAAGATGAAGAGGTATCACCATCATTATCGATGAGAGTGAAACCTACACTTGTGGTTTCGCCTGCAACAAGCGGACGGCTGCCGTTATAGAGATAGGCTCCTGTTTCCATATTGACAGTGATGGTTTCACCTTTAGCGGTGGTCACAGTCAATCGATGGTTCGCTGCGTCGTATCCGTAACCAGTCACAGCTGGGGAATTGCCGCTAGCACTTACAGTATTGTTTGTTGCGTTGTAGGTGTAAGTAACACCGCCAACCACGATATTTTGTACATGTCCGCCATCTGCACCAAATGCACCCAGGCTACCGCTGGCAGTAGAGGCAGCCGGATCGATTGCCAGATTACCGCTGTTAACAAGGTTAGTCAGGATTTGTGAGCTATCAGTTGTGCCATAAGCGGTTTGCAGGTTTACACCCTGCAATACAATGGTTTGATTTTCAGCTGCCGTATTAAAGCCACCGCTGAACCCGCCTGTACTGCTGATGTGCAAAATAGTGTTGCCGTTTTCAACGGTCACACGTACATAGTTAGACAGGTTAGCCAGGCTCTCACCCTGTAATACGGATCTTAAATCGATCACATCGGCATTCAAAGTGAAGTCTGTCACAGTATCTACAGCCGGACTGCCTGCGGTACCTTCGTCACCTTTTTCCCAACGGAAAATGTCACGACCAGCACCACCTGTCAAACTGTCATTGCCTGAACCGCCTACCAAGATGTCATTACCGATACCGGCATCCAGCGTGTCATTGCCATCACCGCCACGCAGGATATCATTCCCGGCACCGCCATTTAGCGTGTCATTGCCAGCATAACCATAGATCTGGTCATCACCAGCTGTACCTGTCAATGTATTGCCGTTGTCGTCACCCTCTTTGAGGTTAGGATTCGCTGTGACACTACTCAGCACGGTTGCATCAACCAGTGTGCTGATAGCAGCTGAAGAGCTTGCACCCTGTGAATCGGTCACAGTGATTGAAGTGCCATTCAATACTTCCGCGCTGATTGGACCGCCGCTCAGGCGTGCAGTCGCCAGCAGTTCGTTGATAGCCAGGTTATCGATAGGACCACCATCCAGGGAGGTGATAACGACATGCGAAGATGGGCCGATCAATGTCAGGAAGCCTGGATCATTAGTGATCACAACTTTAAGACCCAGCTCGGCTGCAAGTGCTTGGGAAACTGTGAATTGACGCCCACCAAGCGACACCAGTGATTGATAATTCAGCTCAACCTTGCTGATGTTATTGTTTGCATCTGTCGCGCCGAACGCGGAACGTGTGCTCAGGTCAATCAGATTCAATGCTGACAAACCTACCAAGCCTAGCAGATTGCCACTATTTGCAACCGCTGCAACAGGTGCAACGTTCGCAGTATCGGCATTGGTAACAGTCACTGAACCACCGTTCGCTTTTGGTGCATCATCTTCAATCGTTACAGGCAATGTAGTTGTCTGTGTAACGCCGTTCACAACAACTTTCACACCTACGTTCGCGAGTACTGTATCTTCGACATTGGCTACCGGATGGTCAACCTGGCCATTCAATACAATCTTGTACTCGCCACTATCATTGATAGTGACGGTCAATACTTTTTCATTACCGGCAGAACCGGTCAATGTCTTGCCATCAGCAGACAATGACCATGTTACTGTTACGCCGCCAGAGGTCAGAGGCGTAGTTGGTGCAGTTAATGTCCATACTGCACCCGCATTACTACCATTCAGGCTGAATGCACCAGTTGCTTCAGCAGAATCAGTAGTATCGCTGCTACCTGTATTGTCTTTGATACCACCTACCAGACCTTCTTCGGACACAGCAAACTTGCTACCGTTTACGGTAGTGATACCGCCATCATTATCGATGATGATGCCAGTTGCGGTTTTACCACCAACATTGATTGGCAAGGTTTCGTTTGCCTCAACAAGAGTGTCATCCACTGTTGGTACAGTCACGGTAAAGCTGGTTACACCAGCAGGCACTGTAATTGTGTTGTTGGCTGCGTTGTAAGTCACGCCATTGCTGAATGTAGGTGGAGTCACGTAGTCAGCTGCAGATGCAGTACCGCCACCCAGTGTAAAGCTGTAAGTTGTCGGAGCGTTTGTTTCTGTGCTCAAAGTCACTGTATACACCAGATTGTTACCTTCAACCACTGAGCCGCCATTAGGACCAGCAGTCACAGTGTCTACAGTCGCTCTGTCGTTATCAATAATTGTACCGATAGCGGCCACACCACCAACGTTAATCGGCAATGTTTCATTTGGTTCAACAATGGTGTCATCCACTGTTGGTACAGTCACAGTGAAATCTTTAACGCCAGCAGGCACTGTAATTGTGTTGTTGGCTGCGTTGTAAGTCACGCCATTGCTGAATGTCGGAGGTGTTACATAATCTGCAGCTGAGGCAGTACCACCTCCCAGCGTAAAGCTGTAAGTAGTTTCTGCATTGGTGGTAGCGCTCAAAGTTACTGTGTAGACCAGGTTGTTGCCTTCTACCACTGACCCACCATTTGGACCTGCAGTCACAGTGTCCACAGTCGCTCTGTCGTTATCGACAATGATGCCTGTACCAGTTGCACCACCGATAGTCAGTGGCAAGGTTTCGTTTGGCTCAACAATGGTGTCATCTACGGTTGGCACTGTTACGGTGAAGCTGCTCACACCAGCTGGCACGGTTATCGTGCCGTTGGCATTCAATACCACGCCATTGCTGAATACGGCTGTACCGTAGTCAGCAGCTGAGGCTGTACCGCCACCCAGGCTGTAAGCGTAGGTAGTAGGTGCGTTGGTGGTAGCACTCAGAGTCACTGTGTACACCAGATTGTTACCTTCAACGACGCTGTCATCATTGGGGTCGGGAGTGCCTGGCTCTACAGTCACTACAGTAGCTCTGTCGTTATCGACAATGATGCCTGTACCGGTTGCGCCACCGATAGTCAGTGGCAAGGTTTCGTTTTGTTCAACAACGGTGTCATCCACAGTTGGCACTGTCACAGTGAAGCTGCTGACACCTGCCGGTACGGTAATAGTGCCGTTGGCATTTAATACCACGCCATTGCTGAATATGGCTGTGCCGTAATCTGCAGAAGAAGCTGTTCCACCACCCAGGCTATATGTATAGGTTGTGGCTACGTTGGTCGTGGCACTCAACGTGACCGTGTAAACCAGGTTGTTACCTTCAACAACGCTGTCATCACCCGGTCCAGGCTGGCCTGGCTCTACAGTCACGACTGTCGCCCTGTCGTTATCGACAATGATGCCTGTACCGGTTGCACCACCGATAGTCAATGGCAAGGTTTCGTTCAGCTCAACGATGGAATCATCCACAGTTGGCACTGTCACGGTGAAACTGCTTACACCAGCAGGCACTGTGATTGTGCCATTGGCATTTAATACCACACCGTTGCTGAATACGGCGGCGCCGTAATCAGCGGTGGAGGCTGTACCGCCACCTAGGCTGTAAGTAAACGTCGTAATTACATTGGTAGTATTACTCAATGTGACGTTGTATACCAAAGCCGCACCTTCGATTACGCTGTCGTCCCCCGTGCCTGGCTGACCTGGTTCTACGGTCACAACTTCTGTGTCGTTATCAACAATGACACCTACGCCAACCACACCACCTACGTTGATTGGCAAAGTCTCGTTAGGCTCAACATCGGTGTCATCGACAGTTGGTACTGTCACAGTGAAGCTGCTAACACCGGCTGGCACAGTAATAGTGCCATTGGCATTCAATACCACGCCATTGCTGAACACAGGAGTACCATAGTCTGCGCTGGAAGCCGTTCCACCACCTATTGCAAACGTATAAGTTGCTGGTGCTTGAGTAGGAGTGCTTAAGCCAACGGTAAATACCATTGAGCTACCTTCAATCACACGGTCGTTACCGGGAATGGCTGGGTTACTTGGAGTAACGAAATCAATAGTTGGATCTTCAGGAAAATACTGATAGTTTGGCAATAGCGAAAATTGGGCCGTTTCTACAAAGCCATTTCCACCATCATAGGTTGCGCCAGTTACGCTTTCAGAAATGCGATCCAAGTTAACAAAACTGGCGTTACCATCACTACCAGCCTCACCTGCAGCAGGCGCATCGAGAACTTCTGTGATATCACGGCCTTCGTTCAATGCAGTTAAAACTGCATCAAATACTGCCTGATTCACAGCATTTTCCGTAACATCTGACACATCTACCTGCGCCAGGTTATCCGTGATTTTAACTGTTTGTGCTTCAGCGAAGTTAACCACTTCACCGTTAGCAAGTTTTACAGTGACGGTGGCGCCACTTGCGGTTATTACTTTATCACCTGCATGAAGCACTTCGCCAACTTGCAACATATGGCGGTTGCCATTTGTATCAACCACAATTGCCATACCCTGAACACTAGTAACAGTACCAATCACTGTAGCCATTTTTTATCCCCACTAAATAGGTTGAGAGAGTTTTGATAGTGTCGTATTAAACTGCAATACAAAATGAAAATCTATTGTACTGAAGTACAATATTTGCACTTTCTTGCAGCAATGAAGATTGGACAGCCGAGCCTTCATTCAACAAGACGAGGTCCCATAAAAGAAAAAAACGAAGCTGGAACCAGCTTCGTTTTAAATCTACAACCTGCTGTTAGGCAGGCAAAACTTTTATTCTTAGTTATTCAGCAACTGACTGAAAGCGAATGACTTCAACACGGCGGTTTGCATCATTGCCATTCACAGGATCATTTTCAGCCACTGGCTGTGAGAAACCATAGCCTTTGACTACAACACGGCTTCCATCTAGTCCTTTTTTAATCAGGTAGTCGGCCACAGCTTTTGCGCGTTTCTCAGACAGCAACAGGTTGTACTTCTCTTTTGAGGTGTTGCGCTTGTCTGTATGACCTGCAATTTCAATCTTGTCGTTGCCCCATTCTTTTACAACATCGTAAACGATATCAAGATCCGCGTAAGACTCTGGCAATATGATAGCGCTGTTAGCCTGGAACAGAATACGCGGGGTGAACTTCATGGTCGCTTTTTCAGGACCTTTTGGTTTAAAGGCTTCGCCTTCCCATGGTTTCGCATTCGCCACTAAAGCCGCTTTATCTGAAACAACTTGCACTGGCGCTACAGCCTTACAAACGTTCTCGCGATCCAGATACTCTTCTCGTGCATATTCACCTACATCAGAGCGAGTCACGCCCAGTTTACGCAACAGCAAGCCCTGACCGGCATAAGTTCTTGCGTATGAAGTACTCAGGTCCATTTCCGCATTTGTGAAGTTACGGCGCGCCTGGAAATACTCATTCTCGGTATCCAACAGGTCAAGCAATGTACGCTGACCGATATCATATTGCTTACGATAGGCTAGACGCGCATTTTCAATAGAGTCCATATGTTGCTTGCGATAATTCACTTGCTCATTCAACTGTCTGATATTGTTGTATGCAATAGATACCAACTGGCGCGTGTCGATACAAGCCTTGTCGCGTAAATCATGCGCACGGTTAAGCTCTTCTGACGCAGAGTCCAGGTTGTTTTTATCAGTGAAACCGTTGAAAATATTCCAGCTAGCGGTAACTTCAAGCGTGTCAGCAGCCAAGATGCTGTTTCTGCTTGCATCATTCACATCAAGGACTTTACGCCCTTGTAAATCAAGACGCGGCAAAAAGGGGGCCTTGCGTCCGGACACGGATTTCTCTACTGCAACGATGTTCTCAATAGAAGCCAGGATGTTCGGGTTTTGTTTGTAGGCAGCATCAAGCACCTGATCCGCACTTTCGGACAAGCCGTCGCCAGTCATCTGCACTTCAACCACATTGGCCGGAGGAAGCTCACCTACCAGACGCTGGAATCTTGCAGACACATCATAGAGGTTGGTTGTTTCTGTCAGCAGATTGGCTTCAGCCAGTGCCAGACGGCCAGTCGATTGTTCCAGGTCAACTTTCTTGCCTACACCGGCATCTACCCGAGACTTAATCTTTTCGTGTACTTGCTTATGTACAACATAGTTGTCTTCCGCGTAAGCAACCAGGCGGCGATAACGCAACAAATCATAGTAAGCAGTGGCGGTATCCAATGCAATGCTTTGCATCTGCCCTTGCAGATCATAAAAACGGGACTTGGCAACATGGTCAAGACGGCCAACCTCTGCCGGCGTCGCCAATCCATCAAAAATCATTTGACGTAACGTTAACGTGGATTGCTGGTTTGGAGAGTTGGTATTATTGATATTGACAGGAACCACTCGCTCCTGATTCCTAAAGACCTGATCAACTGTCACATTCGGCAGGTATCTACCTTTTGCAGCAGCTTCGTCGAATTCCGCGCCCTTATAAGCATGAAAGCGGGCTTGAACCTCTGGGTTCTCAGACACCGCTTTCTCAATGATTTTTTCTAATGTCTCAGGACTCGCCCCCCATGAGACAGATGAGTAGGAGAACACTCCTATGATTAATGCAGAGGCAATTTTTTTTAGTTTCATGTGCAGACTCTTAACAAGTTATTAAAATTCATCCTGAACTCAGTATAACTACAGTATTGTTAAGGCACAAGAGTAACCCGCTCTATTAAAGTGGTTTTAATAGAGGGTTTTAGGGGAAAAAGTCACAAATTCCAACTTTGTGACTTTATAAATGCTTTAAAAATCCCTAAAACCTTATTATTTTGCTAAATAATTGATACAAATAAGGTAAATTCCTTATGAATTCAATTGTGGTTTATTCAAAGAACCAGCACTGGCTCCTTTTTCCAGCCCGAACTGGCCTTGCGGAGATTGACCTTGCAGCACTAACGCAAGATGCAAACGGTCCCTTACTTTCAATGTATCAAAAACAGAAGTCAGATGCGCTTTAACCGTACGCTCAGAGATAGCAAGCGTTCTGGCAATTTCCTTATTACTGCTCCCTTTGGCAGCTTCCAGTGCTACTTCACGCTCACGCTTAGTCAGGTTTTCCAGCACTTCCTCAAGTGCGTCTGTAGTTTGGCGTGACTCACGTGCTGTCAGGGTAATCAAATGCTTCAGCAAGTCACGACCCAGCCATATCCCTCCATGCGAGACAACGCTATAAACCTCTTTCAGGACTTGATGATGAGCATACGCATGCAGATAACCGACCACACCTAATTCCAGCGCCTGCATGGCTTCGGCTTGTTCGGGGTTATTTGAAAGTACGATAACTTTAGCGGAAGGGATCAGTGACAATACTTGCTGCACCTGTGTACGCCATTGATTGCCGCTTTCAAGTTGTGCATGGACCCACACCAGCGTGGCCCCCGCTACGTCTGCAGAAACCACCTCTGCGCTGGTGACTAATTTCGGGAATGCTTTCAGCCACGCTTCTACAGGCTGCTTCAATGACGTTATAAAAATATGTTTCATAGTAATTAGCGCTCGGTTAATGCATACGATTTAGCCTTAAGCACAGGTTTAAGCAAGTAAGACATGACAGTTTTCTTGCCGGTCAAAATATCTACCTGTGCCACCATACCAGGAATAATTGGCAGATGGTCGCCGATATTATTCTTTATTGTTCTTACCTTAACGACATAAAACGCATTTCCTTTATCGTCTATCGTCGAATCCGCTGCAATATCTTCGACTTCGCCGTCAAGACTGCCATAAATACTGTAGTCATAAGCGGTCAGCTTGACGATAGCAGGCTGTTTGGGACGGATGAACGCGATATCTTTGGTTTGAATCTTGGCCTCAATCACCAAGGCATCATCAGTAGGCACCACCTCCATCACTTCCTTGCCTGCCTGTATCACGCCACCAACAGTGTTGTAATAAAGTTTACTTATTTTGCCGTTGACCGGTGACAGCAGCGTAGACTGCTTTACCTTATCCGACAGGGCCAGGCTGGACTGCGTCAGACTGTTGATTTTGGCCGTGGTCTCATTCAGGTCGGTACGCACCTTGCTCATAAACGTCTGCTGCGCTTCCGAAACCTTGCGCCGGGCCTCTGAAATCGCGGCTGTCAACCGGCCCATTTGTGCCGACGCCTGATCGATATCGCCCTTGGCGCGGTTAGCTTCCCGTTCGAGGCGGAGAATTTCAATCTCAGAAACGGCGCCACTGCTTAACAAGGGTTTGTTGGCTGCCAATTCGCGACTATTGGAGTCATAGGTCTTGATCGCCACTTCTTTCTTGAACTGCACTTCTGACAGCTCACGCTCGCGTTGCGCCAACTGGTCTCTTGCAATATTGATCTGTGAGTCCAGTTCGGCACGCGCTGCATTAAACAGCTGCAATTCCTGTAAATAGGTATCCGGTATCTTTTGCTGTACTTCGCTAGGCGGATTATAAGAACCGCCATTCGCCAGAGCTTTTAAACGTGATTCCTTTGCTTTCAGAGAAAGATACTGGCTTTCGTTTTCCTTCAGAGAAGAAATCGCGCGGGTTTCGTCAATCTTGATCAAAGGCTGTCCGCGTTTGACGGTATCGCCCAGCTTGACCATGATATCGGAAACAATACCGCCATCCAGGGATTGCACCAGCTGAATCTGGCGCGATGGGATCACACGTCCTTCACCGCGGGTCACTTCATCCACTTCAGCAAGGTTGGCCCACACTAGCAGCACGATCAAAATAACGAAAATCGCGTACATGATTAACTTGGCATGCAGCATGCGGTCTTCAACCATCACATCATGCGCCTGCTCAGACCATGAACGACTCTCTGCGGTATCTGTTTTGACTATCTTATCGACCAGGGCATGCACAGGCTTGCCAAGGCGTACCCAGATACTGTCGCTTTTGGTAACGTCACCGTATTTATCAAATATTTTTTTTGCCATGAGCTTACCTTGCCTTACCCACTTTACCCGCACGCAGCGCAGCGGTGACGTCTTCTTTAGAACCGTCGGCCACAATCTGCCCGGAGTCAATCACGATCAGACGCTCCGCCAGTTCCAGCATGCCGTTACGGTGGCTGATGACAATCAGTGTTTTGTTTGCTGTCGCTTCAGCGATCCTGTTTTTTACCGTTTCTTCGCCTGAGTGGTCCATGGCACTGGTAGGTTCATCCAGCAACACAATCTGCGGACTGGTGACAAAGGCACGCGCAATACCCACCCCCTGACGTTGTCCGCCAGATAAGGTATCGCCACGCTCCCCTACTTCCAGGTCAAAACCCTTGGGATGTGCATTGACGAATTCAGCAATGCCACCTACCTGCGCAGCCTTCAGCACTGCCTGGTCATCGGCATGCTGATGGCGTAACGTAATGTTGTCGCGCAATGTGCCATAAAACAGGTGATTATCCTGTTGTACATAACCCACGCTGCGGCGTAATTCGGCCGGGTCGATCTGGCGTGCATCAATGCCATCGATCAGGATAGCGCCTTCGGTTGGCTGGTACAAACCAAGGATTAATTTGTTGATCGTCGTCTTGCCTGAGCCCATCCGGCCAATCAGGCCCACATGTTCACCCGGACGGATCTTGAAAGAGATCCGGTTCAGGGCTAACTCATCTGTACCGGGATATTTAAACGAAACACTCTTGAATTCGATTTCACCCTTGAACGCCGGGCGTGACAGGAAACTCGCCCCCTTGCTGCGCTCTTCCGGCTTTTCCATGATGCCTTCGAGTGATTTCAGTGAAGTCGCTGCTGTATGGTATTGCGTGAATAAACTGGCGATCTGCGAGATCGGTGCCAGTGCGCGGCTGGTCAATTGTGAACAGGCGATCAAACCACCCATGGTCAGGTCACCGTTGGAAATCAGGTAAACCCCGAGAATGATGATAGCGACACTGATGATTTGCTGTAATGCGTAGGAACCGTTGGTAATGGAAGAAGACAGTAACTTCAGCTTGCTGCCGACTTCAGACAGGAATATGGCGCTGCGCTCCCACTTACCCTGCATCTGCCCTTCCACACCCATGGACTTGACTGTTTCCAGGCCAACCAGGCTTTCGATCAGGGTAGCATTGCGCTGGGCACTGGCACGGTACATGGTTTCGGACAAGTCGTGCATTTTGGTTTGCACGCTCAGTGAGTAGATCAACACAATGGCTCCGCCAATCAATGCCGGCAACACCATCAACGGGCTGATCCAGGCAATCACGATCAGGAAAATAATCCCGAATGGCAAATCAATCAGCGTGATCACCGTGGCAGAAGTAATAAAGTCACGCACACTTTCGAAAGAGCGCAGGTTGGAAGCGAACGACCCGACTGAGGTAGGCTTGGCTTCATAGCGGGTGCCTAATACTTTCTCCATGATCTGTGCACTGAGTTTTACGTCAATACGCGAACTCGCCCAATCCAGGAAATAGGCACGCATGGAGCGCAACAGCAGGTCACCCAGCACGATCAGTCCCACACCTATCCCCAGTACCCACAATGTTTCCACTGCCTTGTTAGGGACCACACGGTCATACACGTTCATGGTGAACAGTGGCATGGCCAGTGCAAATATATTGATCAGCAAAGCGGCAACCATCACGTCGCGGTAAATGCCTTTGTTCTCGGCAAGCGTTCCCCAGAACCAGTGCCTGACCTTGACCCTGCCGACTTCCGGCGTGCGCGCGTCAAAAATAAAATTTTGTTTGGTGACTAGGGCATAGCCTGTATATTCAGCGGCCAGATCCGTCAGGCTCATGGTCACCGGCTCAGTGGAAAGGTCTGGGAACACCACCTGGGCAAAATGCTGGGTGTCATCTATCTTCAGCAACTGGCAGGCGCGCTGGTTATTCAGCAGCAAGGTCACATCTGCTTGCGGCTGCATCAGCGAGGTGATGGCGCTTTGCTGCACTGTCACTGCCAGCCGTAAACGTTCGGCAGAGCGTTTGAACAGTTCAGGGTTGAGCTTGCCATCTTCAAGAGGCAAGCCGGAAGTCAACGCATCTCGAGTCGTTGCCAACCGGTTATGGCGGCAGATGTACAGCAGACATTCGAGTAAAACGTCTTTATCGGTTTGATTAAAATATTGCGTCGTTTCCATGGCTTTGTCTTTTTATTGTCCTTATCAACGGCTCATACTTAATATTAAGCAGCTTAGATTATATGCAGCGTCTAACCCACCCAAAACGCTGAGTATATGGCAAAAATCCCGCGAATTACAAAGATTGACATTGTTTATTGGTCACCGAATTGCAAGGTTTCCTGCACAAAAGGTCCGGTCACAGCCCCGATTCCCACCGAGTTCAGGCTATCCAGTTCCTGCTGATCCTGCACGCCTTCAGCGATAGGCATAATGCCCATGGTGCGTACCATCATACACAAGCCGCGTAGCAAAGATTGCTGCTGGGGACGCAAATGGATATCGCGTATCAGTGAAGCATCAAATTTAATGAAGTCCAATCCCAGCTCATGCAGGTCACCCAATTGTGCAAGACGCGTGGCAACGTGTTCCATGCCAATGACACATCCCAGCGATTTCACCAGATGTACAAACTGCGTGAATTCAGCAAAGTCACTGAAAGCAGCCTCTTCTGAAACTTCAAAACTTAAGCGTGCCGGCTGCCTGACTTTAACCATCAGGCTTTGCATCTTGCTCTTGTATTCATCGCTCCGCATGGCTGCAGCAGACACATTCACACTCAGATTAGCTTTATTCTCGGAAAGCATATCCACCGCATGTTCCAGCGCCAGACCATCCAGTGTCTTGATCATATCAAGCTGACTGGCCCAATCAATGAACGCCCCGGCAGCCAGCCACTGGTCACCTTCATCAATGTGCAGCCGCAGCGGACATTCATAGTGATACAGCTGTTTAGACCTTTGCATCACAGGGTAGCGCGCCAGTTTGATCTGTTTATGTTCAATCGCGTGCAGGAACTGCTCTTTCCACTGGCTGAGGTAATTCTTCCTCGAAGTGACAATACTGTTTGCATTCATCACCCGCATAGGCAAGGCCGCCTGGTCACCTGCCAGATCCAGGATAAACTGCATGACGCGGTGGATATCGACAAAGTCGTCGCCTTTTTTGGTCTTGGTATGCGTGACCACAAACTGGAATTGCACCACCTGTTGTGCCGCATTCAGTTTTTCAAGCACCAGTTTGAGTTCTGAGGCCACGGTGAAATCATCCAGAGGCTGGCGGCTGAAAACACCAAACTCGCCCCCTGAAAGCCTGCCGCACACCACGTCAGGGTAATGTGCCATCTGCTGCTCCAGCGCATCCGCTACCTTTTTGATCAACTGGTTAGTGACGCTGTAACCTAACTGCTTGTCAATATCGGACAAGTTACGTAATTGCACCAGCGTCAGCATGCCTTCAACAAAACTTTCATTCTTCAGGGCTACCGACGCAGTATTGGTGAAGTGCGACTGGTTCATCAACCCGGTCACTTCGTCGTAGTTGATTTGCTGGTTGAGCACATTCAAACGCTCTGACTCAGCCGTCACCATCGACTTCACGCGGTCAGACAGCGTATTCATGGTACGTACCAGCTTCTTGAATTCTTCCGTTTGCGGCTCTTCTATCGTGATGTATTTACGCTCACCCAATGCTTCAGCCTGGGCAATCACGTCATCGAGTGGTTTAAGGATTTTTTTCAGCCAGAAGCCGGAAACCACATAACTCATGAACGCGACGATCAACGTCCATAGCACAGCATGGCGCGAAGTTTCCCATAACTGGTCATACGCCAGCGAAGGTTCACTTTCCATCTCCAGCGTGCCATATTGCTGCCAGCCAGATTGAATATTGGCGATGCCAGGGTGGATATTGACGGAAAACAATGACTGGAACCAAGCGGGCGCCACCGAATGCGGGTTGCGGTTGACGCGCTCTACCATGATTTTGTTATCAGGCGAGATAATGGCTATACGGCGGTAATTTCCCATATCGAACTGGGCGCTGATGATCAGCTCTACCGTGACATTGTCTTTCTGGATATTGGAAAGCGTGATGGCCAGGCCGTTGGCGTTGTCGTTGTTCTTTTTCTGCAATTGCTCTGCCATGAAGCGGTGGTCATCATAGACCCCCAGAAACAGGCAGCCCGCCGCCACCATCAGGATAATGACAGAAATCGCTATGCGTATTTGTTTTATTAATGACATGTTCTAAGCCCTCTTTTTTCCTGGGGTAAACTCATCCATAACCCGGCTTTAATGCAGGCTTTAAACATAAGCCTAGCATTAACTTTCCCCGTTAACCATATCTTAGCCAAGGTTTTCATTTCCCTGCTTTTCAATTGCATTATTTTCATTATTCCAGCCCATCCTGGCGCATACGCGTCAGCACATCCCGCCATTTCGAAATATTATTCGGTGACCCGGCCCGCATGGTCGGGTTATTGGCCATAAACAGGCCTTTTTCATTAAAGCTGAATACAGGGAACAGGTCGCTCCGCTTCGAAGCGGGCAACATTTCGAAATTGAGGTTATCGAGAATAAGCGGATCACTGCTGGGTGTTGAATAATAGGCCAGCACCATGTGCGGCCGGATATTACCGCTGGACATCCTGGCACGGACATAGGTGAGCCGTAATTTTTCCTGCGGGACACCGAGTTTCTTGAGCATGGTATATTTGGCTATACTAAAGTCTTCACAGTCACCCGCACCTTTGCCAAAGGTTTCCAGCGGGCTTGCCCAGTAGTCGTCAACACCCCACAGATTAATATCATCGACGAATAGGACGTGCTGGTTGGTGAAATCATTGACCATGCCTATCTTGGTCATTTCACTGGCATTTGCCAGCTGGCTGTACAAGTCGTTCAGCTTCATCACATTCTGGTAGGCTTCTTCACCGTAGCGCTGCCTGACTTTTTCCAGCATCGCCAGCACATAGTCATCCGCCAGTATCTGCGTCCATAGCAGGCACAGCGTCAGGCAAAGGCCAGCCGCGCGCGAGATAAAGGATGGAGAGAGGCGTCTCATGTGCAATAGATTTCCAGTGAGCGATTATGTCACGCCACCGGCAAGCATGATTTGCCAAACAAAGTGGTTTTCATCCGTAAATTCGCTCATCTTTAACCACACTGTATACCAAGGCGAGGCTTCACCGCCACCGAACCGCACAAGAATAGAAAAAGACAAGCGCAGCCGGATTGGGTAAAATGTCGACTTTCAAATCCACACCGCTTTATATTCATGTCTCTTACCACCCTCAATGCACTCTCCCCTTTAGACGGCCGCTATCACGCTAAACTTGATCCCCTGCGCCCATTTTTCAGCGAATATGCGCTCATCAAGCACAGGGCACTGGTGGAAGTGGAGTGGTTAAAAGCCCTGAGTGCAGAGCCGCAACTGGCAGAAATCGCATCGTTCAGCGCTGACACTGTTGCCGAACTGGATGCGGCTATCCAGGCATTCAGCGAACATGATGCCATGCAGGTGAAGGCCATTGAAGCACGGACCAATCACGATGTGAAAGCGCTTGAGTACTGGCTAAAGGAAAAATTCGATGGCAATCCTGACATTAAAAAAGCCAGCGAATTCATCCACTTTGCCTGTACTTCAGAAGACATCAATAACCTCTCTCATGCATTGATGCTCAAATCGGCGCGTGACAGCGTTATCGTGCCTAATCTTGTTTCTGTGATTGCCAGGTTAAGCGAGCTTGCACATGCGCTGGCCGACCAGCCTATGCTGTCGCGTACACATGGCCAGACAGCCAGCCCGACCACCATGGGTAAAGAGCTGGCCAATGTGGTCTATCGTTTGCAACGCCAGCTCAAACAGCTGCAAGCCAACGAGATACTTGGCAAGATCAACGGCGCGGTTGGTAACTTCAACGCGCATTTATCTGCCTACCCTGACCTTGACTGGGAGAAGTTTGCCAAGGCATTTGTTGAGTCGCTGGGCCTGACTTATAACCCGATGACCATCCAGATCGAGCCGCATGACTACATGGCAGAACTGTATGACACGCTGTCACGCATCAATACCATCCTGATCGACCTCAACCGTGACATCTGGGGCTATATCTCGGTGGGCTACTTCAAGCAAAAGGTCAAAGCCGGCGAGATCGGTTCATCTACCATGCCACACAAAGTCAACCCGATTGACTTTGAAAACTCGGAAGGCAATCTGGGCCTGGCCAACGCTATCCTGCGTCACCTGGCAGAAAAACTGCCTGTCTCACGCTGGCAGCGTGACCTGACCGATTCCACCGTGCTGCGTAACATGGGTGTTGCCCTGGGTTACTCCCTGCTTGCTTATGATGCCTGCCTGCGCGGTTTGAATAAACTGGAGGTCAACCCGCAACGCCTGCACGAAGACCTGGACAATAGCTGGGAAGTACTGGCCGAGCCTATCCAGACCGTGATGCGTCGTTACGGCATAGAGAACCCGTACGAGCAATTGAAAGAACTGACACGTGGCAAAGGCGGCATCAACCAGCAGTCATTGCACGCATTCATCGAAACCCTGCAAATCCCGGCCCAAGCAAAACAGGCGTTGCTGGCCCTGACTCCTGCAACTTATACCGGTAAGGCCAGTCAATTGGTAAAGCATATTTAGTGACTAGTTCAGGATCGTTCTGTTTTTAACTTCACGCACACCGCATTAAGGTCATCAAGCGTTGGTTTGATTCCATCTTCTAGCCAGGGTAGTTATCATCTAACGCCCTGGCTGCTTTGCCTGATCCATCTAAAACACCGTTACTCGCAACCCATCCTATTTTTTTGTGTATTAATTGCCGCATTAATCATTGCTACACCCCTGGCACAGGCACAGGAAAAATCCAAAGCTGGTGACTGGTTCCAGGTAAAACAAGGCACTTACCAGACCCGCTTTTCACTGAATAGCGACTCAGCTGTTGAAAATAAACCGCAATTACGGGAATTACTGGAAAAACACCTGACACTGCATGAAGCCATGCAAAACCCGCGCATGAACGAAGGGGAATGGCGGCGGTTAATCCAGAAAACACCAGAGGAAATCACCGATCTGCTGGCAACCGAAGGTTACTTCAAGGTAAAAACGGTCGCCTATCAGCCTTCTGCCAATACCGTTGAATTTCGTGTGACGCTGCCACCGCAAGCGAAAGTCAGTAAAGTCAATGTCATACTGACCGGTGAAATACAGCAGCCAGCACACCAGAAAATACTGGAAACCGCCAGTAAAAGCTGGCCTTTACAAGTCAATAATATATTTACCCAGCAAGCCTGGGCCGGAGCCAAACGCGATTTGCTGGCATCCTTGCTTCAAGCCGAATTCCCCAATGCAAAAATAACGCAATCACAGGCCATGGTGCAGCCGCAAACGCAGCAGGTCTTTATTGATATTGCGGTGGATTCCGGGCCGGCAGTACGGTTTGGCAAGGTCAATATCCATGGATTGAAAAATTATCCTGAAACTTTGATCCGCCCGTTAAACACCCTCAAAACGGGCGATCCCTACCGGCAATCTGACCTGCTGCTTTTGCAGAACAGTTTTATGAGTACCGGCAAATTCAGCCAGGTGGATGTGGTCGCCAATACCCAGGCATTGCATCCTGACCAGACGGCAGATGTGGATGTCACCGTGCGGGAGATGGAAGAAAAGTCTGTCCGTGTTGGTGTCGGTGCCAGCACCAATACCGGTGCACGCATTGTCTTCAACTACACAGACCGCAATCTGTTCAATCGCGGACTGTTGTGGGATAGCAGTCTCCGCCTGGAACAGCGCTTGCAGGCAGCTACCTCGAATATCAATTTTCTGATGGACGAAAAAGGTTACCGGGACAGCATACAGAACAGCCTCACCCGCACCGACCTGGAAGGACAAGTCACCACTGCACTGCAAAACGGCGTACGCCGCTATTGGGGCCAGCCGCGCCAGTTCGAGCAGTTCATTGGCGCCAACCTGCTGTATGAATACCTGCAGGTGGATGACGTGACTTCGCAATTCAATAAAGCCCTGACGGTCACCTACGGTTTCAACCTGCGGAAACTTGACCATCAGCAGGCGCCTACCAAAGGCTGGATCTTGAATACCCAATTCCAGCTTTCACCGTTTGAACAGATTTCTGACGGGCGCTTTTTGCAATCGCAGGCCAGGGTACAGGCGTTTTATCCGTTAACCAGCTCCACCCAATGGCTGGGCAGGCTGGAAGTAGGCAGCGTCAGCGGTTCCGCCAACAACGTTCCTGCTACCTATTTATTCCGTGCCGGTGGTGACCAGTCTGTGCGTGGTTATGCCTTCCAGTCATTAGGCGTGAATGAAGGGGGTGCAACAGTCGGCGGCCGAGTATTGCTGACCGGCAGCAGCGAAGTGGTACAGTGGCTGACACCTTCGTGGGGCGCCGCCGTGTTTGTGGATTTTGGTAATGCCGCCAACAGCTGGAAAGATTATGACCCGGCCTTGGGTTATGGCCTGGGTGTGCGTTTCCGCAGCCCGATCGGGCCGGTAGGCGCAGATATCGCCTACGGCGAAGAAACCAAGGAATACCGTTTGCACTTTAATCTGGGAGTGAATTTTTAATGGCGTTCATGCGTGCACTCTCAAGCCTGTGCCGGTTATCGCTGGTGACCATGCTTTGCCTGAGCCTGGTGATCACACCGCACATGGTCTGGGCAGCCAATGTGATGGTCGTCACCAGCCTGAAAGAGTTCGAATCTGATCTGGGTAATGCCACACTCAAAGTTGAAGGCATTGCTTCGGATATGCGGCTGGGCGTCACCCCGCGTGGCGAGCTGACGGTATCCAGCTTTGTGGCTAAACAGGTGACATTACAGTTCAAACCACAACCGGATACTCCTGCCCCTGGCAGCAAAACCGCAAGTGATCCCTTGCCCAAACGTATCAATATCCCTCTGCCCTTCCATCTGCTGTCCGGCAACATTCAGCGCCTGACCATTATTCAGGGGCCAAGCACTTACCAGATCGAGAATATCCGGTTTGACCTGGATGCCGACAATAAAGCCATGCAATTCCGCATCACCCAGGCGCATAGTCCATGGGGAGAGATCAGTACCCAGTTCCAGATGCAGAATGCGGCGCCGTTCCCGTTGAATGGCTGGATGGATATACAGCAAACGCAAGGCGACCTGCCCTATCACCTGTACACAGAGCTACATGGTGACCTGACTAAAGTCGATATCGCTGCCAGCCATCACTACCAGCCGGACGGCAGGCCATTTGCCATTGTTCCCGCCGCGCAAACTATTGCTGATAAAGTAACTGACGGCAAAGGCAATAACGAAAAAAACAGTACCAGAAAAGCTGGCGAAGACGTGGTGACATTGAAGGCGAGCATAGGCCTGGATGACACGCGCAACAGCCACCTGCTGTTTCATTTACAGCAATTCCAGGCCAAACATGTGCATCCGCAGCTGGCTGGTCATATGGATTTAAAAATCACTGCCGATGGCAGCCTGACCGATGAAGGCATGATACAAGTGAAAGTGGATGCCGGAGACAGCCGCCTGCAGGCGCAGCCGCTGATCGTACGTGGGTCAGCGACATTGCAAGGCAAACAGTTAACCGCCATGGATTTACTGGCGCAACTGGATAAGAACACCTTCACCCTGCGCAGCACCGGGCCGGCATCCAAGGAAACCCAGCTTTCCTGGCAAGCCAACCTGCCTAACCTGGCGCAGTTTATGCCAGGGTTTTCCGGGCAGGTGAAAGGCGAAGGTACCCTGCAGCACCTGGCCGATGGATTTTATGCCAAATACAGCCTGTCCGGTCAGCAATTGCAATTACCGCAAAGACTGGTACTCGCCGGGTTTGAAGTGCACGGGCAAGCGTCAGACAATCTACAGGCACCTTTGGATCACCAGATCAAGCTGCATGGATTATCACAGCAGAACAGCCAGGGCATCGATAGCCCGCCTATCGAAGCCGAACTGAATTTGAAGGGCACGCTGGCGCAACATCAACTTGCCGTGCAAATCAAAGATTCCGACCCGTCGTTGCAGCGTAACATTCAGCTGGCCCTTAACGGCACATGGCAGAACGACACCTGGCAAGCCCAGTTGACGCAATTGCAGGATGCCACCGGCAAGGTGTTCCGGCTGGCCAGCCCTGCAGCCCTGGCGTGGAGTGCATCAAAAGGTTTTGACCTGCAAAAGCTGGCATTGAATGTATATGAAGGGCAAATCCAGCTGGACCGTTTGCATTACCGCCCTGCCAAAACCGCGAATGCTATCGCTGCACAACCGGCAGAAATGATGCAGTTACAATCCAGCGGCACTCTCAAGGATTTCCCGCTGCAAGCCTTGATGGCCTGGCTGGTGCCCGAACAATCCACACCGTTACCGTCAGACCACCTTCGCTTATCTGCCCAATGGGATGTTCAGCTGGACCAGCGCCTGAATGGTTTTTTGCAACTGCAACGCAGCCAGGGTGACTGGCAGGTATATGACATCAACAATGCCAGATGGCAGGGCCTGGGCCTGCAAACCCTGATTGCGAATGTGAAAGCAGAAAACAACAAACTCGCAGTTGAAAGCAGCATCACTTCTGCGGATGCCATCAACCTGCAATTGTCAGCGAACACGATCATTACGCCGACAGCGACAGGCTTTGCGATCAAGAACTCGGCACCGGTCTCCGCCAGCCTGAAAGCCGATATCCGCCAGTTGAACTGGTTCTCCAGGTTATTCACTGACATTCAGCCAGCCGGCAGGCTGGCAGTCAATGCGCAGGTCAGCGGGGTGATGGAAAAACCTCAGCTTCAGGGATCCATCCTGGGCGAAGCACTGGCATTACAAATACCTTCACAAGGCGTATGGCTGGAACAGGGCCGATTGAATGCCAGTATGGCCGGCGACCAGGTCACTTTTAAGCAGTTACATTTTGCCGGCAAGAGCGGCGAGCTGGATGCCACCGGCGTGCTGGCTTTGAGACAACCCGGCTGGCAGCTGGACTTATCTGCAAAACTCAATCAGCTACAGGCGCTTTCCCGTGTGGACCGCTGGGTGCAACTGAGTGGTGACACCAAGATACAAATGAATAGCGAGAATACCCGCGTCAGTGGCAATCTCAAGATTCATAAAGGTCTGTTTGAATTACCCAAAAAAGACAAACCACAACTGGATGGTGATGTGATTATCCAATCCCCCGAAAATACAGCGCTCGAGAAAAAATCCCAGATAAGTTTCCGGGATTTCGGGCTGGATTTTGGCGATAAACCCGCTCTTCCTTTCAAAGAGTCAGAACAATTCATGCTGCGAGGGCAAGGCCTGAATGGCGCCCTGAGCGGAAAAATGCGCCTGGACGGCATGCTGGATGACCTCGCCGCCAGCGGCACGCTGGAAGTGACCGGAACTTACCTGGCTTATGGCCAATCCCTGAATATAGAAACCGGCCGCCTGATCTTTAGCGGCAAGATCCCGAATATAGGCCTGGATGTGCTGGCAACGCGGCAGGTGGAAAACACCAAGGTAGGCATACAGATCAACGGCAGCCTGCAAACGCCGCAACTGAAACTGGTCTCCACGCCGGAAACCAGCAATGAAAATAAAATATCGTTGCTGGTACTGGGACAACCGATGTCGGCAGTCGGCAGCAGTGATATGGCCATGTTATCTGTCGCCGCCAGTGCCTTGCTGTCACAAGGCGATTCAGTGTCGTTACAGACCCGGCTCGCACAAACCATAGGCCTGGACAGTATCGATGTCCGCGGCTCAGGCCCGACCAATTATGCGGTCAGCGTAGGCAAACGGATCAACAACCGGCTGGTGGTTGGCTACGAAAAAAGCATTGTCGGGCTATTAAATGTTGGTAAACTCACCTACCAGCTGACCAACCGGATTTCCATTGAAACCAGGACCGGTTCAGACAATGCGCTGGATGTGTTTTATGGTTTCAGCTTTGATTAACCCAAGAGGATGGCATGCAGCAAGACAATAAAAACCCACGTCTGGCAGTTTTAATTGATGCTGATAATACCTTTAAGGTCATTCCTATCATTGATGAGCTGTTTGAAGAAATGTCCAAGTTCGGTGACATCAGTGTCCGGCGTATTTATGCCGACTGGACTTCTGATCACGTTAAACAATGGAAGCCTGTCTTGCCAAAACACGCCATCCAGCCGATTCAGCAATACGCAAATACCAAGGGAAAAAATGCCACCGATAGCGCGCTGATCATTGATGCTATGGATCTGCTTTATACGGCGCCACTAGATGGTTTCTGCATCGTATCCAGCGATAGTGACTTTACCAGACTGGCGATTCGTTTACGTGAAGCCGGAAAATTTGTGTATGGCTTTGGCGAGAATAAAACACCGGAATCGCTGAGGGCCGCCTGCAATCAGTTCGTCTACTTTGAAATCCTGCTCCAGGAAAAGAATGGCGAAGAATCTTCTTCACAAGTGGGAGCGGCGACAAAAGCCAAACCGGATGACGAACAGGTGACGCTAGTGCCGATTGGTAAAAAAACCAAACAGCAATTGGCAATGGATACTAAATTGGTCTCATTAATCCGCTCAGCAATTGAAGGCCTCTCTGACGAATCAGGCTTTGCCGCCATGGGTGCCGTCAAAAACCATATCGTCAAAAACTTTTCGGCTTTTGACTCACGCAATTACGGTTATACCAAATTTAGCGAACTGGTGAATGCCATCGGTTTGTTTGAGTTAGACGATCAAAAACAGAAACTACGTGATAAACGAAAAAAATGACTGAAATCCTCATTCTTTATTATTCTCAAGGCGGTGCTGTCAAAGACATGGCGCAATTGATTGCGCGGGGCGTAGAAAGCGTTCCTGGCGCCAAGGCAAGAGTGCGCACGGTACCTAAAGTATCTGCGAATTCAGAAGCGACTGAACCCGAGATCCCGGCAACAGGCGCACCGTATGCCACAGTGCAAGACCTCGAAGAGTGTGCCGGCCTGGCGCTTGGGAGCCCTACCCGTTTCGGCAATATGGCTGCGCCGGTGAAATATTTCCTGGATGGCACTTCCGGTTTATGGTTGAGAGGCGCATTGATAGGCAAGCCTGCTGCGGTATTCACCTCTACCGGTTCGCTGCATGGCGGCAATGAAATGACGCTGATGACCATGATGATCCCGCTGATGCATCACGGCATGCTGATGGTAGGCCTGCCTTACTCAGAACCGCAACTGGCCATCACCAAAACCGGAGGCACACCTTATGGCGCCAGCCACATTGGTGGCGCCATGGATGACCAGCCAATCTCAGACGATGAAAAGAAATTGTGCATGGCGTTAGGCAAACGCCTGGCCGAAATCGCACTCAAATTGCAATAACTGTTTACCGAGGAAACTTGTATGTCCGCCGCTCTCACCCGTGAAGCACGTCAATTTCTGTTTGCCACACGCCACGCCGTGTTATCTACGCATTCGATGAAATATCCGGGTTTCCCGTTTGGCGCCGTCGCACCATTCATCTGCTCCCAGCAGGCAGAACCGATGATACTGGTCAATGCTAACGCCGAGCACGCCAAAAACATGCAAGAGAACGCCAAGGTTTCACTGCTGGTATTTTCAGAGGCGCAAAACCAGCATGCCCATGCCCAACTCACCCTGATAGGCGAAGCGCTGCCATGCGAAAAGAATGATGCAGACTTGCGTGCCCGTTATCTCCGCTATTTTCCTGACGCGGTGACTTATTTTGACCTGGCTGAATTTCAACTGTACCGCCTCCGCATCGAGCATGTACGCTATATCGCCGGCCTGGGGCGTCTTGACTGGTTTGAGGGCGATACATTGAACGAAGGCCTGGCGGACAGCATGCTGGCATCGCAGGAGTCAGGCATCGTCTCGCACATGAACGAAGACCATATCGACAGCATGCTGGAATATTGCCAGCACGTACATGGCGTCACTGCCGATCAGGCCGAAATGATAGGGCTGGATGCCGAAGGCTTTGATGTGAAATACATGCATGGCGAAGAAGTGTATGGCCAGTTACGTTTTAATTTTGATCAACCGGTGCTGAACGCAATGGATGCACGCAAGGCCTTGGTGGCCCTGGCACAAGCGACCCGCGCATGACTCACGCTATTTTGAAATGGAGTCGCCTGGGCGCGAGTATCAGCCTGTTAGGCCTGATCGTATTATGTCTGGGCTGGGAGATCTTCTGGGCCCCTTTGCGCAGTGGCGGCAGCCTGTTATTCCTGAAAACATTGCCTTTGCTGGTTCCGCTGTTTGGCATTTTGCGCGGCAGGCGTTATACCTACCAATGGTCAAGCATGCTGATCCTGTTTTACTTTACCGAAGGTATCGTAAGGGCCTGGTCCGAGTCCGGAATGACACGGCTGCTGGCATGGACAGAGATATTACTGAGCCTGGTATTTTTTGCCAGCGTGATTGCTTATTCCAAGTACAGCGGAAAGCGCTACCAGGCTGGCTGAGCCTGGATTCTGCAATAGCTGACCGTACCCGAATCACAATGAATATGTCTTCAAGTAGAAACGGTCACATGCAGCTGCAATCCTGCTTTCACTACGCGTAAACCTTATGCTGTGTTTGCTAAATTCTTTCGGGAATGGGCATAAACAAGCGCAGTAAACCTTATATAATATCCGGCATGAAAATTTTGTTATCCAATGACGATGGCTACCTGGCTCCAGGGCTGGCCGCACTGGCACAACATCTTGGTAAAATAGCCGATATCACAGTGGTCGCACCGGAACGCAACCGCAGTGGCGCCAGTAACTCCCTGACATTGGACAGACCCCTGAGCGTTAAACAGGCCGCCAATGGCTTCTTTTATGTCAATGGTACCCCTACCGACTGTGTGCATATCGCACTGACCGGCCTCATGCAGGAAATGCCGGATATGGTGATCAGCGGTATTAATGACGGTGCCAATATGGGTGATGACACGATTTATTCAGGCACAGTCGCCGCTGCCACAGAAGGTTATTTGCTTGGTATCCCGTCTTTCGCGGTCTCGATGTCCCAACATGCACCCAGTCATTTTGAAACAGCGGCCAGAGTCATGGTGGATCTGGTCCAGCGTTTTAACCGTAGCGAGATTCTTGAGCCTACCTTGTTGAACGTCAATGTACCGGATGTGCCGCTGGAAGAGATCAAAGGCCAGAAAATCACCCGTTTGGGCAAGCGCCACAAGGCCGAACCGGTGATCCAGCTGAAAACGCCACGTGGCGAGACTGTTTACTGGGTGGGGGCGGCCGGTCAGCCGAACGATGGCGGTGAAGGCACGGATTTTCATGCCGTTTCTGAAGGCTATGTCTCGATTTCACCTATCCAGGTAGACCTGACCAAACATTCACAGATCAGTACCATGCAACAATGGTTGCAGGACAAGAATTAAATAAGATGGCGATCCCCAGAAGCTCCAGTAAAACCGGCATTGGTATGACCTCTTCACGCACTCGCGAGCGCATGCTGACGCGCTTGCGCGAGCAAGGTATCCAAGATGAAATCGTGATCAACGTGATGGCCGAGATTCCGCGCCATATTTTTGTCGACGAAGCCTTATCCATTCGCGCCTATGAAGATGTGTCCTTACCGATAGGTTATGGCCAGACCATTTCGCAACCCTATATCGTTGCCAAAATGACGCAGATCCTGCGGAACGGCAAGCAATTGAACAAAGTGCTGGAAATCGGCACCGGCTGTGGTTACCAGACTGCCGTGCTGTCACGCGTCAGTAATGAAGTTTACTCACTGGAGCGTATCCGGCCGCTGGTGATGAAAGCCAGGACCCATCTGCGCGCCTTGAAGTGCACCAATGTGAAGCTGGATCATGCGGATGGCAGCATAGGCCTGAAAGACTACGGCCCGTTTGATGCGATTATGGTCACCGCTGCTTCCAGTCATGTACCGCAGGAACTGGTGGATCAGCTGGCGGTTGGCGGCCGCATGGTGATTCCGGTGGGAACCACGGAACAGGTATTGCACCTGATTGAAAGGACTGCGCAGGGTGTGCAGAAAACCGCCCTGGAGCCGGTCAAGTTTGTGCCATTATTAGGGGGAACTGCTTTATCATGAGATTACGCTCGCTTCTGGTTACCGGAATGACTGCCACTACGCTGGCGGCTTGCGCGTTGAATTCCCCCATGCCACGCGCTCCGGTCAGCAGTTCGACCAAGCCACCTGAAAGCAAACCGGCTGCACCTGTGTCAGTAGGGCCTAACCAGTACCTGGTGCAAAAAGGCGATAATCTGTACAACATCGGCAGGAAGTTCGGCATCCCTTTCCTGAAACTGGCCGAAATCAACCAGTTGCAGGTGCCTTACGAGATCCACGTCGGCCAGGTGTTGAACGTTAATCCAAAAGCAGTACCTGCCAGCACCGCTAACAGCAAAGCCAGCGAGCCCACAGCTGACGATGCCGAAGTGGTGACTTCAGCGATCACACGGCCTGAACTGGCGACCTCGGGCGATGCAGCCACCCCCGCCACCGGCAATGCGACAGCAACGCCAGCGGATGGTACAAAGCCTGCCACCGGCACGCCTGATATAGAGGCCATCGCAGACACAGACATTCAGTGGCAGTGGCCGCTTTCCGGCAAGATCAGCGCCGGGTTTGATCCGCAGATGAACAAGGGCCTGAATATCAATGGCAGTACCGGGCAACCCATCAGTGCGGCGGGTGCGGGCAAAGTGATTTACAGCGGCATGGATGTGCGCGGTTATGGCAAACTGATCATCATCAAGCACAACAGCAACCTGCTGTCCGTATACGCGCACCAGGGTAATTCTTTGGTGAAAGAAGGCGCTTTTGTGGCACAAGGCGAAAAACTGGCTGTGCTGCCGGCGGCAAGTAATAACAAGCCGCCGATGCTACACTTCGAGATCCGGCAAAAAGGTAAACCTGTGGATCCGGTCAGTTACCTACCCAATAATCCCGGAGCTAACGCAAGCCCTACAGCAAATACCGGCAATACCTGAACCCGTTTACTTGCTGGCTAGCTTTAACCAGCCAGCTAAGGATATAGCAAACAAACGCTCAACCGCACTACGCATGATGTTTGAGGAAGGAAAGCTGTATGGATCCTAGCCGTTTCGATAAAGACCGCGATCTCCGCCCTGATAGCCCTTGGCAAACATTGCAGGCATTACTGACAGTCGCCCTGCTCATCTGCGGCCTCATAGGCATCGTCGTCCACCTGTTTGGTTCCGATATCACTCCTTTTGACTGGTGGGCCTGGATCACCGCTTCACCTCTCAATATTGCCCTGACTATCCTCGCTGTCGTCGGCGTCATTGCCTTCCATCGCTATAACAGTCATATCAGCAACCAGCAAAGGCGAAACGCCAGTAACCTGCCCGTCTATATCATGATGCTGGTAGGGGTGTATTTTATTTACCGCCTGCTGACTACCGGCCACTGGTAGCTCACCAGCGCCGGTTGCCGGCTCATCGTTGATTCACACTCCCCTCACGCAGTCCTGACCATGGCATTTGGCACACTGCCACTACGGTTAATGCCGCTGATGATAGCCTCGATGGAAGCCGTCAAAATATCAGGATTAATGCCCACGCCATAACACACCTTGCCGTCGCAAACGACCTCAACGAAGGCACAGGCTGAAGCTTCCCCGGCTGAGGCACTGGCGCCTATTGAACGCTCTTCAAAACTGCGCACCTGGGCATATATTCCTACTGCTTGCAGCGCATGGATCGCTGCATCTACCGGACCGTTGCCCTGCCCGTTCAGGATAGTGGGTACACCATTCACATCCACAGTCAGCCGGATACTCTGGCCGCCTTCCTGGGATTGCAGCTGGTAATCGTGAAAACGCAGCGGTGATGCCGGTTCGGTATACGTACGGTTGAACAGTTGCCAGATATCCTTTGCCGTCACTTCGCTACCATGTGCATCTGTATATTGCTGCACAACACCGGAAAACTCTACCTGCAGGCGGCGCGGCATCACCACCCCATACTGGCTTTCCATCAGGTAAGCAACCCCGCCTTTGCCGGACTGGCTATTGACGCGGATAATCGAGTCATAGCTACGGCCAAGGTCTTTAGGGTCTATCGGCAGGTAAGGCACATTCCAGCGCGCATCTTGCTGCTGGCTGATAAATCCCTTTTTGATTGCATCCTGATGAGAACCGGAGAACGCAGTGAATACCAGGTCTCCCGCATAGGGATGGCGCGGATGAATATCAATCTGCGTACACTCTTCCACAGTGCGTCCTATCGCATTCATATCAGAAAAATCGAGGCCCGGATGCACGCCTTGTGTGTACATATTCAGCGCGACTGTAACCAGGTCCACATTACCGGTACGTTCACCGTGGCCGAACAGGCAGCCTTCCACCCGGTCAGCGCCGGCCATGATACCAAGCTCGGTAGCCGCTACTGCGGTGCCACGGTCATTGTGTGGATGCAGGCTGAGGATCACGCTGTCACGCCGTGCGAGATGGCGATGCATCCACTCAATCTGGTCGGCATAGATATTCGGCGTAGCCACTTCCACCGTGGCCGGGCAATTGATAATCACTTTACGCGCTGGCGTCGCGCCCCAGGCCTCGGTCACCGCGTCACAGACTTCCCTGGCAAACTCAAGCTCGGTCGCAGTGAAGGTTTCCGGGCTGTATTGCAGGATAACCTCGGTTTCCGGCATATCGGCAGCCATGGCTTTCACCAGTTTGACCGACTCCACCGCCATAGACTTGACTTCTTCCTTGCTCATATTGAACACCACTTCGCGGAAGGTCGGCGAGATCGCATTGTAGATATGCACGATCACACGCCGCGCACCACGCACGGATTCCATGGTACGGCGGATCAGGTGCTCACGTGCCTGCGTCAGCACTTCTATCGTTACATCTTGCGGAATATGGTCCTGCTCGATCAATGTACGGACAAAATTGAAATCGGTTTGCGAGGCCGAAGGAAACGCCACCTCGATCTCTTTAAAACCGATCTGGCACAGCATCTTGAACATGCGCATCTTTTTGTCGGCATCCATAGGCTCAAACAGCGACTGGTTGCCATCGCGCAGGTCAGTACTCATCCACACCGGCGGTTTGCTGATCACGGCATTCGGCCATTGCCGGTCTTTCAGGTTGACCGGCGGGAATGGCTGGTATTTTTGTGAGGGTTGTGCGTGCATGATCTACTCCGTAAACATTGATTCGATAGCAGACATCATAAACACTTTGCCAAAAATATTATTGCGAATTTTGTGTTATATGAATAAAAATTAAAATTAAATTTTAATTAATAAAAAATAAATGTAATATTATTTCAATATAAATTTAATTTGAGAAAAGAATGAAATTAGACCGTTTTGATAAGGCCATTCTCGACATCCTGCAAACAGAAGGCAATATCAGTAACCAGACTCTGGCCGAGCGTATCGGGCTCTCCCCTGCCCCGTGTTTACGGCGGGTGAAAGCACTGGAACAAGCTGGCCTGATCACTGGCTACCAGGCGATGGTCGATGCCAAAAAGCTGGGATTGAGCCTGATGGCCTTGATCGGTATTTCCATGGACCAGCACACGCCTGAACGCTTTGCCAATTTCGAGGCCAGCATCGTCAATGTGCCCGAAGTGCTGGAATGCCTGTTGATCACCGGCCAGCAATCAGACTATTTGCTGAAAGTGGTGGTGAAGGATATGGATGATTACCAGCACCTGCTACTGCATAAAATCACCAAGATTGCCGGCGTCACCGGCGTGCATACCAGTTTTGTATTGCGCAATGTGATTGCGCGTGCCAGATTGCCTATCGGCTAAATAAAAAGCCATGCATCGCATGGCCTTTTACTAGCATAGCCTTTGATCAAGCAGCAATCACCGGGCCATGGTTTACTTTCTAACGATAGCTCTTATTGTTTATTCTTGGCGTCTTCTTCTGCATAGTGTTTGCGCACCGGTGTCATATCAAAAGCGCGTGCCCATTTAATGATCTCATCAAACGCCGGGGCACCGATTTCGCCTACCTGCGCATGAATACCGGCGCGTTCACGGATCACCAGCAAGCCTGGAATCTGCTTTACGTCAAAATAATCTGAAATTTCCGGATCGGTTTCAGTATTGACCATACCAAAGACAATATCGGGATTTTTTTCGGCAGCGGCCTCAAAGGTTGGGGTGAATGCTACACAAGGATCACACCACGGTGCCCAAAAATCTACAATCACAAAATCGTTGTTTTCAATCGTTTCTTTAAAATTCGCTTTGGTGAGCGTCAGTACTGCCATGATCTTTCCTGTTCCGAGATAATTTTTGTGCCGTTATTGTAGCAGAGGATGTATGGACAAATGCCAAAATGTACCTGGCTCGTGTACCTGAATGCGCTGGTATTAGGAAGATAGCGGGACAGGGATTTGAATCTCATGCACGCTGCGGTATCATAAATAAGCAAGGAAGTGAGGACGACCCCACCACTCCATTTTTTTCCCCAGGGACGACCCTGATCTAAGAAAGGAATGTGGTATGGTTTGGTTGATTCTCATCATTGCAGGATTGTTTGAAGTGGGCTGGGCCATCGGCCTGAAATATACCGATGGCTTTAGTCGGTGGTGGCCGACCGCAGGCACGGTACTGGCAATGATCATCAGCATAGGCCTGCTGGGGCTGGCGATGAAAACCCTGCCGGTAGGCACGGCTTATGCAATATGGGTAGGCGTTGGCGCCATTGGCACAGTGATACTCAGCATCATTTTATTCGGTGAACCGGCAACGCCCATGCGTTTAATCAGTTTGTTATTGATTGTGGCCGGCATTATCGGCCTCAAACTAGCTACGTTGAATTAAGACTGGCAACAGGTGGATGTGATTGGCACTGTCGCAGCGGTCGTGACATCCACTTTTTGTATCATTAGATATCTCCAACAACCTTCATTGATGGAAAGCATTGCAGATGATTCTTTACGTCGATACCAATTATCTTTCGCCCTATGCCATGTCGGCCTATATCGCACTACGCGAAAAAGGCCTGGCGTTTGAACTTCAATGGGTAGACTTGGCAAAATCGGAACAAAGCTTACCCGCCTTTACCGCGATTTCAGCGACGCAACGCGTCCCATTACTGGCAGATGAAGGATTTTATTTATCTGAATCTTCCGCCATCGCTGAATATATCGATGAACGTTACCTTGGCCCCAGGTTATATCCTGAAGACCTGCGCGAGCGGGCCAAAGCGAGAGAGATCCAGGCCTGGCTGAGAAGCGATCTGCTGGCTATACGCGAGGAACGCTCTACAGAAGTGGTTTTCCTGCACCGCTCACCTCCTCCGTTATCACCGAAGGCGCAAACTGCGGCCAACAAGCTGTTTCATGCGGCTGGTGAATTATTGCAGCCGGGACAACTGCATGTATTTGAGGAGTGGTGCCTGGCAGACACTGACCTGGCATTAATGCTGAACCGTCTGGTGCTGGCAGGTGACCCCGTACCTGAGCATCTTGAGCATTACGCACAACTACAGTGGCAACGCCCCAGTATTCAGGACTGGGTCAGCCTGCCCCGCCATATCAGTTGACCAGGGAGATCAGTTGACCAGGGAGATCAGTTGATACAGATACCATGACCGGATACCTTCCAGTCATGTATACACATTAAATAATCTTGTTATCCCACACGCCATCAAAAAACAGCTCGCCCAGCGGCTGGCGTTTGCGCTCAGCCAGTTCGCGTTCTTTCACTTCATCAGAAAAAGTTTCTGGCGCAGCCTGGTAACCCACAGTGACCATTGCCAGGATCTGATAACGCTCTGGCACCTTAAAAGTCTGCCTGGCTTTATCAGCATCGAAGCCGCCCATCTGGTGCGCCATCAACCCGAGTGCAGTCGCCTGCAGACACAGGTTTTCGGTAGCGGCACCAGTGTCATACGCGGCCCACTTATTTGGCTTTTCGTTGTGTCTGAACACGGTATCGGCGCAGATCAATAACAGGACCGGCGCATTGACCGCCCAGCCCTGGTTGCCTGGCACCAGGCATTCAAATGCAGCCTGCCAGGACTGTAAATTATCGCCTTTGTTGCTAACCACATAACGCCAGGGCTCGTCGCCAAAACAGGAAGGTGCCCAGCGTGCGGCCTCGAGCAAACTGATCACCTGGTCTTTGGTCACCGGTTTATTAGCATCATAGGCACGACCGCTCCAGCGGTTGGCAATCACTTCATGAACAGGTTGTTGCGTAATAGCTGGTTTTTGTATGGTCATAATTCCTCACAGTTGCTTTTTTAATATATAAAGTAATTCCAACGCCTGCTTGGGCGTTAAATCGTCAGGTTGAATCCGTTCTAACTCTGCGACTACCGGATGCAGCGGTGGTTCCTCAGCTTCCACCTCCACTGCGAACAGGTCATTTTGCGGCGAGGCGGCGATGGTCTGGTTTTCCAGTTGCAGCAATTTACGTTTGGCCAGTTGCACTACCGATTTAGGGATCCCGGCCAGTTGCGCGACCTGTATCCCGTAACTCATGGTCGCGGCACCCTCTTCCACCTTGTGCAGGAAGACGATGCCCTGGCCATGTTCAACTGCGTCCAGGTGCACATTGGCTGCGTGCCTGGCCTCATCAATGATGCGTGTCAGTTCAAAATAATGCGTCGCGAACAGGGTAAGGGATTTGTTTTTTTCCAGTAGCTGTTTAGCCACTGCCCAGGCCAGGCTTAGACCGTCGAAGGTACTGGTGCCACGGCCTATCTCGTCCAGCAACACCAGGCTGTGGGCGCTGGCATTATTCAGGATATTGGCCGTTTCGGTCATTTCCACCATAAAGGTCGAGCGCCCGCCCGCCAGGTCGTCTGATGCACCGATGCGGGTGAAGATACGGTCTATCTCGCCAATCACCGCCGTTTGCGCCGGCACGAAACTGCCGCAGTATGCGAGCAATACGATCAATGCCGTTTGGCGCATGAACGTGGATTTACCACCCATATTGGGGCCGGTGATCAACAATAATTGGCGGTAAGGATTGAGCACCACATCATTTGCCACATACGGCTGGGCGATGCTTTCCACCACCGGATGGCGGCCATACTGGATATCCAGGCCAATCTCGGCACGGAACTGCGGCTGCACGTAATTCAACGCCCGCGCACGTTCGGCAAAACAGGCTAGTACATCCAGCGTAGCGACAGCAGTGGAAATACGTTGCAAAGCTGTGATGTGCGGAAGCAATGCATCCAGCACCTGCTCATACAACATTTTTTCACGCGCCAGTGCCCGCTCGTTGGCACTCAATACTTTATCTTCAAAAGTCTTGAGTTCAGGGGTAATGAACCGTTCTACATTTTTCAATGTTTGCCTGCGGCGGTATTCGGGCGGTGCGCTCTCAGCCTGCAGGCGGCTGATCTCAATATAAAAACCATGCACACTGTTATATTCCACTTTAAGATTGGTAATGCCGGTGCGGACTTTTTCTGCCGCTTCAAACTGCAATAGAAAGTCCCCATGGTTAGTCTGCAAGGCCCGCAACTCATCCAGCTCGGCATCGTAACCGGAGGCGATCACGCCACCTTCACGCAAAATGGCTGAAGGCTCAGCCTGTATGGTTTGCACCAGTAACTGCAAAGCCGCAGAAGGCACCTGCAACTCACCCACCAAGCTTTGCAATAATTCAGATTGGATACCAGGCAGTGTTTGAACCAGTGCAGGCAGTTGCAACAAGCTATCCCGCAACCCCGATAAATCACGTGGCCGTGCGCTTTTTAGCGCCACACGAGCAGTCATGCGCTCGATATCACCCACCGGGTGCAGCGCCTGCTGTAATGTACTCTCCAGCGACTGTTCCAGTAATTCAGCCACCGCCAGATGGCGCTGCTGGATCACCAGCTGGTTGCGCAGGGGATGATGCAACCAGTGCCTCAGCAAACGCGCGCCCATTGCCGTTTGAGTGGAATTGAGTAAGGAATACAGCGTAGGGCTGGCCTCACCACGTATCGTGGTATCAATTTCCAGGTTACGGCGAGTGGCGGCATCCAGCTGCAGATAATGGCTGGTTTGCTCCACCCGCAGGCCAGAAATATGCGGCAATGCCGTCCGCTGGGTATTCTTGACATAGTCCAGCAAAGCCCCGGCCGCGGCGACGGCCACCGGCATTTCGCCACAACCGAAGCCTGCCAGGTCATGGGTATTGAATTGCTGGCTCAGGCTGCGCTGCGCTGACTCCAGGTCGAACTGCCAGGGCGCCAGCCGTTTTTTAGCGCAACGCGCCTGCTGCAATACTTCTGAAGTATGGTCATCACCGGTGATGAGTTCAGCCGGGTGTATACGCTCAAGCTCCTGTGACAAATGCCCAGGCGCGATTTCGCTTAATACAAACTCTCCGGAAGCCAGATTCAGCCGCGCCAGGCCGAGTACACCATCGCCCCTGGCAACACACAGCAAGGTATTATCACGTGTTTCATCCAGCAAAGCTGCATCAGTCAACGTGCCTGGCGTTAAAATGCGCGTCACTTCACGCGCCACCGGCCCTTTGGAAGTCGCGGGATCCCCAACCTGCTCACAAATGGCAACCGCTTCGCCCATCTTAGCCAATTTAGCCAGGTACTGTTCTGCTGCATGATATGGCAAACCAGCCATCTTGATCGGTTCGCCATTGCTGGCACCGCGGCGGGTCAGCGTAATACCTAATAACCGAGATGCTTTTTCGGCATCTTCAAAAAACAGTTCGTAAAAATCGCCCATCCGGTAAAACAGCAGCATGTCGGGATACTGTGCTTTTAACGCCAGGTATTGGCGCATCATAGGGGTGTGGTTTTCGAAGGCCATGCAGGGAATCAGTTATTGAGGTTTATAGAAATTTTGGGTACTAAATAGCTTTTGCATCTTACAACAAAAGTGAAGTTTCTCACCGAGAGTATCTTTAATAACTTAGAAGATATTGATTCACGAAGATCATTTCTCCATGGAAAAGCAGGCTTATTCCAAATATGTTTCGTGCTGCACAAATCGTCATTCCGGTGTAGACCGGAATCTAGGCCAGGCTAATTTTCAACTTGGTGACTACAGACAAGAAAGCGCTAAACTTTTTGTAAGTTTTTATAGGTATTTCTTCGGGGATTAGGCATTTTCTTTCGCCTCTAGGCGAGGCGAAAGAAAATGGTGAAATATCCAAAGAATTACCTATTTAGGAAACACAGTAAGCCTAGGAATAACTCTTCGAGTTTAACCAAGCTTAGCATCTATCTCGCCTGGATTCTGGCCTACGCCAGAATGACGACTGGTTTGTGTGCATAACCAGTCGCTCCGCTTGCGTAAAGCGTGCTCTAGGCCTCACTGATACACCCTCGACAAGTATCAGAATGAATACCTAGGCGCAAATTCATCTACTCAAGAAAAAATAAACCCGGATATTTCTATCCGGGTTTATTCAGTATCAAACCAATAACTTATTCCAGCGTTGGTGTCTTAATCCGTTCCGTCAAATGCGGAGCAATCACCTGCAACATCTGCCCAAACACCTTAGGGTTCGCCGCCACAATATTGCCGGTACGCAACCAGCTCTCATTACCCTCAAAATCCCCCACGATCCCACCTGCTTCCTGTACCAGCAAAGCACCTGCAGCAATGTCCCACGGCGACAGGTTGATTTCAAAGAAACCATCAGAAAAACCTGCGGCTACATAAGCGAGGTCAAGGGCTGCTGATCCAGGACGACGCAATCCAGAAGTCTTTTTCGCCATGTCACGGAAAATATTGATATAGGTTTCCAGGTAGCTGAAATCCTTGAACGGAAAGCCGGTGGAAAGCAGCGCTTCCTGCAATTTGGCACGCTGCGTCACGCGGATACGACGGTTATTCAGGAATGCGCCGCTGCCCTTGGTCGCGGTGAACAAGTCATTACGCACCGGGTCGTAGATCACTGCCTGGGTCAGCACGCCTTTTTCCTGCAAGGCGATCGAGATACAGTAGGCCGGGAAACCGTGCAAAAAGTTGGTGGTGCCATCCAGCGGGTCTATGATCCAGATACTGTCTGATTCGGAATTTGTTTTGCCGCTTTCTTCGCCGTAAAACCCATGTTTCGGATAAGCGTCTTTCAGTACATCGATGATCGCCTGCTCAGCACCACGGTCGACTTCACTGACAAAGTCGTTCGTATCCTTTTGCTCAATTTTGAGGGCGCCAATATCCATGGCGGCACGGTTGATGATTTTGCCTGCTTCACGCGCGGCGCGAATGGCGACATTTAAGGTTGGATGCATGCTGTGTTTGGGAGGATCAACTGATAAAATAGCATTTTAACGTTTTATCATGCGTTCACAAAATGAAATGCACTTTGCATAAGCAGTTTTGTGAGCCCGGCCTGCCACATTCATGACTACCCTGTTTAATAATATCCGCGTCGTTCTTTGCCAGACCAGCCATCCCGGGAATATCGGGTCTACTGCCCGTGCCATGAAAACCATGGGTCTGGACCGGCTCTACCTGGTCAGGCCCAAACACTTCCCTGACCCAGAGGCGACCTCTTTGGCGGTGAATGCGGCTGGCGTGCTGGATGATGCTGTAGTGACCCAGACACTGGAGGAAGCGTTGACTGACTGCCAGTTTGTGATTGGGGTGAGTGGCAAGGAACGCTCGCTTTCACAGCAAGTGCTGACAGTGCGTGAAGCCGCACAAGAGGTGAAAACGATTGCTGCACACAGCCAGGTGGCATTGGTATTCGGCACGGAGATGAGCGGTTTAAGCAATGCTGAAGCTGATCTCTGCCATGTGCTGGCGACCATCCCCGCTAACCCTGAATATACTTCACTCAACCTGGCACAAGCGGTACAGATCATGTGTTATGAAACACGCATGGCGATGACTACCGGGGAATTGCATTACCAGGAAAAACCGGCAGCGCTGGCCACTCAGGAGGACCTTGAGCGGTTTTATGAGCATATGCGCGAGGTGCTGGAACAGATAGGCTATATCAATCCGCGCGCGCCCAAGAAGCTGTTCGAACGCCTGCGCCGCTTGTATGGCCGCACCCGGCTGGAAAAAGAAGAAGTGAATCTGTTACGCGGGATTTTAACGCTGAGTGTGCACCCTAAAAAACACAGCAAGTATTGATACACATCGTAGTTTCAGAATCATCAGTCTCCACTGTTAACAGATTCTAAATTGCAGTCAGCCCGAGAGACTGGCGTGCCTGGTTGCATATGTCAGAGCCGGCTTCAAATTCTCGGCATGTACTGGAGCGTAAGGGATATATGCTGCAACCTACCGACCTTCCCAACTCCCCTTGCAGGGCCACGCACCGGACGGGAAACTGCGCTGTGCCTTGCATACAGACATAATGGGCATTCACTTTTTGTGTCAGGTGCGCCGGCACCGTGCCTTGGGGATGGTCGTCGCTTTCCGCCCAGTAGAACGATACTCTGAAACTGGCACAACAGGCACCACACGACTGACAGTGATCCGACATATATCTGAAGCTAAAAATGAAAGCATCATTTTAGCTTTGTAGGCGTGCTCCTTACCAGATGCCAGGCTTGTATCTGGTGCCATTCTTCCATAGTGATTCAGGGTCGTTCTCAACTTGTGGCATAATGCGCGCATGTTTGATCACCTCAAAGAAGATATCTCTATCGTGTTTGACCGCGATCCGGCGGCACGCACGCATTTTGAAATCCTCACCACTTACCCTGGTGTACACGCGCTGATCATCCACCGCTTCAGTCACTGGTTATGGACGCATCGCATGTACTGGTTTGGCCGCTTGCTGTCGCACTTTGGCCGCTGGATCACAGGGATAGAAATCCACCCGGGTGCAGTGATCGGCCATCGCGTCTTCATAGACCATGGCATGGGCGTTGTCATTGGCGAGACAGCGATTATTGGCGACGACTGTACTTTGTATCATGGGGTGACGCTGGGCGGTACCAGCTGGAATAAAGGCAAGCGCCACCCTACACTGGAATCTGGCGTGGTGATTGGCGCAGGTGCCAAAGTACTGGGCCCTATCATCATAGGCAAGAATGCGAAAATCGGCTCCAATGCCGTCGTGGTCAAAGACGTTCCGGAAAACGCCACTGCGGTAGGTATCCCTGCCCGTATCCTGGAAGAAGAAAAAAGCAAGCAACGGCAAAGCGCTGCCCAGAAAATGGGCTTCAGTGCCTATGCCGTTGGCAACGATGAGAATGATCCTATGATTAAAGCCATCAACGGCCTGCTGGATCATGCGCACAAGCAGGAAATGGATATTGCCGACCTGAAATCCAGACTGGCCAAACTAAGCGACGCTGAGACCGAATCCGGGGTTGGCGATGCTTTCGCAAAGAAACCCGAATAGCATCCCGTAATAAGAACCATTCCCAATACCAGCACCCATGCGGCTTCCCGCCTTTTTTATACAGAACTTTTTACCTATAATAATTGACTAAATTAGTAGGTTATTATACAATTTGGGTCTGTTTTAAAAGGTGTACCATCGATGCGATTAACCACAAAAGGACGTTTTGCAGTCACAGCCATGCTGGACATTGCACTGTACGAGGCTGATAAACCAATCACCCTGGCTGGCATCAGCGAACGCCAAAGTATCTCCCTTTCCTACCTGGAGCAATTATTCAGCCGCCTGCGTAAACAAGGGCTGGTTTCCAGCGTGCGCGGTCCAGGTGGTGGCTATCGTATCGCCAAGTCGCACGCAGAGATTTCGGTGTCTGACATCATCACCGCGGTGGATGAGCAGATCGATGCTACCCAATGCGGTGGCAATGAAGACTGTCATGATGAAGGCCGTTGCATGACCCATGAGTTGTGGGCTTCGCTTAACGGAAAAATCCTCGAATACTTATCTGGTGTCAGCCTGGCCGACATGGTGGAAATGCAAAAGAAAAGAGGTTCCGGAACTGTCCATTTTTCGCCCCGAAAATGCGGCTCTGACACCCCGATCGCAGCTTAAGGTAGCTGAAAATCGGATGAATACGGTTTATTTCGACCATAACAGCACCACCGCTTTAAAACCCGAGGTTTTACAGGCGATGCTGCCGTGGTTGACAGAAACAACAGGCAATGCGACCAGCCGCCATATCTATGGCAGGAACGCACGTGATGCGGTTGAACTGGCCAGGAAACACATTGCGGAATGTGTAGGTGTACAAGGTTCGCAAGTGGTGTTCACCTCTGGTGGCACAGAGGCTAATAACTTTGCTGTGAAAGGCATCACCGCCAACCTCACACCCACGCAGCTATTGGTTAGTGCTATCGAACATCCTTGTGTATCGCGTCCGGCACAATCGCTGGCCTGGCATGACTGGAAAGTACAAACCATCCAGGTAGACACACAAGGCGTGATTGATCTGAGGGATGCTGAGAAGAAATTAAGTACACGCACCGGCCTGGTTTCAGCCATGCTGGCGAATAATGAAACCGGTGCTATACAGCCTATTGCCGCGCTGGCCGCATTGGCAAAAGCACACGGTGCTTTGATTCATACCGATGCGGTACAGGCCTTTGGCAAGGTGCCTGTCGATTTTAATGCGCTAGGTGTGAATGCGATGACCATTTCCAGCCACAAGATTGGCGGACCGGTGGGTGTAGGTGCATTGATACTGGATAAGCGCGTGGATATTGCTCCTTTGTTGCATGGTGGTGGTCAGGAACGTGGTTTGCGTAGTGGTACCGAAAATGTGGCCGGTATAGTTGGGTTTGCCGCAGCATGCAAACTGGCAGTAGCGACATTGAAAACGCGCCATGAGACCCAAACTAAATTACGTGACCAGCTCGAAACCGGTTTGAGAAATTTGAATGTGAGTTTGTTTGGAGATAAGGCCATGCGTCTGCCAAACACCAGTTTTTTTGCCATTCCCAATATCGAAGGGGAGACGCTGGTAACAGCACTGGATAAAGCAGGTTTTGCAGTGGCAAGTGGTTCAGCCTGTTCTAGCGACAGTACCGAACCCAGCCATGTATTACTGGCGATGGGCGTTGAGCCTGACCTGGCGCGCGGTGTAGTGCGTGTCAGCGTCAGTGATAGTAATACCGAGATTGAAATACAGGATTTTTTAAAAGCGTTGCAGCAGGAAGTGAAACGCTTAAAAGGATTAAGTGCCGTTGCGGCATAAGATTTTTACGGAAAGAGCAATAAATATGTCTGAAAGAAAGCCGATTTACCTGGATTACTCTGCGACCACACCGGTGGATCCACGTGTTGCGCAAAAAATGATCCCCTACCTGACTGAGGATTTTGGTAACCCTGCCTCACGTAGCCACCCTTACGGCTGGACCGCCGAAAAAGCGGTTGAAAACGCACGTGAAGAAATCGCCAAGCTGGTCAACGCTGACCCACGCGAAATCGTCTGGACTTCCGGTGCCACCGAGTCCAACAACCTGGCGATCAAAGGTGCGGCGCACTTTTACTCCAATGGTAAAGGCAAGCACATCATTACTTCAGCCACCGAGCACAAAGCGGTGCTGGATACCGTACGAGAGCTGGAGCGTGAAGGCTATGAAGCCACTTATTTGCAACCAGAAGCAGATGGCCTGATCAGTATTGAAACATTCAAGGCAGCCATTCGCCCGGACACCGTACTGGCATCCATCATGCTGGTGAATAACGAGATTGGTGTGATCCAGGATATAGAAGCATTGGGCAATGTCTGCCGCGCCAACAATGTGATCTTCCACGTGGATGCCGCACAAGCCACAGGTAAAGTAGCGATCGACCTGGAAACATTACCAGTGGATTTAATGAGCTTCTCTGCTCACAAGACTTACGGCCCTAAAGGCATAGGTGCATTGTATGTACGCCGTAAGCCTCGCATCCGTATCGAAGCGCAAATGCATGGTGGCGGCCATGAGCGCGGCATGCGTTCCGGCACGCTGGCGACCCACCAGATTGTCGGTATGGGCGAAGCTTTCCGTATCGCGCGCGAAGAAATGGCCAGTGAAAACGAGCGCATCCGCATGTTGCGTGACCGTTTGCTGAAAGGCTTGCTGGATATCGAAGAGACTTACGTTAACGGCGACCTGGATCACCGTGTGCCGCATAACCTGAACGTCAGCTTCAACTTTGTTGAAGGCGAGTCACTGATCATGGCGATCAAGGATATCGCAGTTTCATCCGGTTCTGCATGTACTTCAGCCAGCCTGGAGCCGAGCTATGTATTACGCGCGTTAGGCCGTTCTGATGAACTGGCACATAGCTCTATCCGCTTCAGCATAGGCCGCTTTACGACTGAAGCCGATGTGGATTACACCATTGATTTATTGAAGAGCAAGATTGGGAAACTGCGTGAACTGTCTCCTTTGTGGGAGATGTTCAAAGACGGCATTGATCTGTCCAAAGTAGAATGGGCTGAGCATTAAAATTGATCTTTGCCCGCCTGGCGGCGTTGTCGGTTAGCTTGTTTAGATAAACTAAACGGCGCTATCCTCCGCCTTGCCAGACGTTCAAATCTTCAATTTTTAAAGAATGGAAGTTTAACTAAAAATTAAAAGGTGAAACAAAATCAAGGCGGTGAGGTGCAGACAGTACGTTTAGTACGGCAAACCGAACCAACGCAGAGTTTGTGAAGCATTTTAATTTTCAAGGAGTGTGAAATGGCATATAGCGATAAAGTTCTGGACCACTACGAAAACCCACGTAACGTAGGTTCACTGGATAAAAACGACCCTACAGTGGGTACCGGTATGGTGGGTGCGCCTGCTTGCGGTGACGTGATGAAACTGCAAATCAAGGTCAACACTGCTGGCGTGATTGAAGATGCCAAGTTCAAGACCTACGGTTGTGGATCAGCGATTGCTTCAAGCTCGCTGGTGACCGAATGGCTGAAAGGCAAAACGCTGGACCAGGCGCAGGAAATCAAGAATTCCGCGATTGCGGAAGAACTGGCTCTGCCACCGGTGAAAATCCACTGCTCAGTGCTGGCTGAAGATGCGATTAAATCAGCGATTGCAGACCTGAAATCCAAACAAGGTAAATAAGATGGCGATTACCCTGACAGAGACCGCAGCTCAACGCGTAGAAAAATTCCTGGCCAACCGTGGCAAAGGAATAGGCCTGCGCCTGGGCGTAAAAACCACCGGCTGTTCCGGCATGGCTTACACGCTGGAATTTGTCGATGAAATGCAGCCGGAAGATACTATTTTTGAAAGCCATGGCGTCAATGTCATTGTTGACCCCAAGAGCTTGGTATATATCGATGGTACCGAGCTGGATTTCACTAAAGAAGGATTGAACGAAGGGTTTAAATTCAACAACCCTAACGTTAAGGATGAGTGCGGCTGCGGTGAGTCATTCACGGTCTGACCCAATATTGAGTCAGCCAGCCACCTATGCTCAGCTTCATGTTCGCTTCAATTAGTTTTGCATAAGCCTTTCTATCTCTGACATGCAAAATTATTTCGATTTATTCCAGTTGCCACAGCAATTCAATATCGAGCTTGCGGTATTAGACAGTCATTACCGCAAGTTGCTGGCCGAAGTACATCCTGACAAGTTTGTAAATGCTTCATCGGCAGAGCGCATGCAGTCCATGCAGAAAGCAACGCTGGCAAATGAAGCTTATCAGACGCTGAAACAGCCGACCTCGCGTGCCCGCTATTTATTGCAATTAGCCGGCATAGCGACTGAAGAAGAGAACAACACGGCGATGCCTGCGGATTTCCTGATGGCGCAAATGGAATGGCGTGAAGCGATGGATGACGCCAGATTCGCCAAGGACATTTCAGCGCTGGATGCACTGTTAAAAGACATGCGCACGCAAGCCAGCACCTTGCAACTGCAAGTCGCTGATGAAATTACGCAAGCGCCCGCTCAGGCGGCGATGACGGTACGCAAACTGCGGTTTATAGATAAAGTGAGCGAAGACGTGAATCAGCTGATCGCTCAGTTGGAAGATTAGGTTTCATGGCTTTATTACAGATTTCCGAACCAGGTATGTCCCCTGCCCCGCACCAGCACAAGCTGGCGGTAGGGATAGACCTGGGCACAACCAACTCGCTGGTCGCCACTGTCCGCAGCGGCATGAGTACGGTATTGCATGATGAACACGGCCACGCTTTATTGCCTTCTGTCGTGCGTTATCTGCAGGATGCAGTCATCGTTGGCCATGAAGCGCAGGCGGCGCAAAGCCAGGATCCGGTCAATACCATCGTTTCCGTGAAACGTTTCATGGGACGCGCACTGAATGACATCACCGACCGGGCGCATATTCCCTATCACTTTGTCGAAAACGCATCCTCGCAAGGCATGCTGGAACTGAAAACGCGGGCCGGCCTGAAAAGCCCGGTCGAGATTTCCGCTGAAATTTTAAGAACACTGAAAACACGTGCCGAGAAAGCGTTGGGTGGCGAACTCACCGGCGCAGTAGTCACCGTGCCAGCCTACTTTGACGATGCACAGCGCCAGGCCACTAAAGACGCGGCGCGGCTTGCCGGCCTGAACGTATTACGCTTGTTAAATGAGCCTACCGCTGCCGCGGTCGCTTATGGCCTCGATAATGCGGCCGAGGGCGTGTATGTGATCTACGACCTGGGTGGCGGTACTTTTGATATCTCTATCCTGCGCCTGAGCAAAGGGATCTTTGAAGTGCTCGCGACCAACGGAGATTCAGCCTTGGGCGGTGATGATTTCGATCACCGCATTTACTGCTGGGTACTGGACCAGGTACGCAGCAAAACGGCGGACTTCAAGCCATTGACCGAGGCCGACACCCGCCTGTTGCTGACCAAGTCACGCCAGGCCAAAGAGTGGCTGACCGACAACCATGAAGCCAGCATCCTCTGCAAACTGAGCAACGGTGCGCTGGTAGACGAAACGCTGACGGTGAGCCAGTTTGTCAGCCTGACTGCAAACCTGGTCAGCAAGACCCTGAGCCCTACCCGCAAAGCCATGCGAGACGCCGGTTTGAGTATAGAAGAAATCTCCGGTGTCGTGCTGGTAGGTGGCGCCACCCGGATGCCGCATATCCGTCATGCAGTGCAGGAGTTCTTCCGGCAAGAACCGTTAACCAACCTGGACCCTGACAAAGTAGTCGCGCTGGGCGCGGCTATTCAGGCCAATGTGCTGGCCGGCAACCGTAGCGAAGAAGACTTATTGCTGCTGGATGTGACGCCTTTGTCGCTCGGCCTGGAAACGATGGGCGGACTGGTAGAAAAAGTCATTCCGCGTAATTCGACGTTGCCGATCGCCCGTGCACAGGATTTCACCACTTACAAAGATGGCCAGACGGCGATGGCTATCCATGTAGTACAAGGTGAGCGCGAACTGGTTGCCGACTGTCGCTCGCTGGCGCGTTTTGAGTTGCGTGGTATTCCGGCCATGGCGGCCGGTGCTGCGCGTATCCGCGTGACTTTCCAGGTCGATGCCGATGGTTTGCTCTCGGTATCAGCGCGCGAACAGACTAGCGGTGTAGAAGCCAATATCACGGTTAAGCCATCGTATGGACTGAGTGAAGACCAGATCACCAGCATGCTGAAAGACTCATTTGGCGCGGCTGAAAGTGACAAAGTGGCCCGTATGCTGCGAGAGGCGATCGTCGATGCGCAGCGTTTGGCAGAAGCGATCGAAGCCGCACTTGCTGAAGATGGTGATGCTTTGCTGACGCAAGAAGAACGCACCGCTATACAAGTGCATCTGGATGCCCTGCGCGATGTATGCCAGGGTACGGATAGCCAAGCGATTAAACATGGCACTGAAGCACTCAACCATGCGACGGAAGCATTTGCTGCCAAGCGTATGGATGCTTCGGTACAAAAAGCCCTTGCGGGTAAAAACCTGGACTCACTGGAACTGTAATATGCCTAAAATCACCATACTCCCCCATGCTGAACTCTGCCCTGAAGGTGCGGTGATAGAAGCTCAACAAGGCACCTCGATTTGTGATGCGCTCCACAAACACGATATTGATATTGATAGTGCCTGCGGCGGCGTTTGTGCTTGTACCACTTGCCATGTGATCGTGCGTGAAGGGTTTAGAACCCTGAACGAGATCGAAGAAGATGAAGAAGATATGCTGGACCGTGCCTGGGGCTTGCAGCCTTTTTCGCGCCTCTCCTGCCAGGCCATTTTGCAGGAAGCAGATGTGACCGTGGAAATCCCTAAATACAGTATCAACCTGGCCAAAGAAGGCCATCAATAATAAAAAAGCCGATGTCGAACATCGGCTTTTTTTATTTCAGTACTGCGTCATTACCCGATAAATGTATCGCTCAGGAAATTCACTTTACCGTTAGAAATATCATACACCGCACCCACGATACCGATTTGCTTGTTGTGCAACATGTCATCGACGATATCACTGCTGCGAATAATTGTTTCGATCTGGTATCTGACGTTTAACTCATTGATCTTTTCTACAAACTCGGGATTTTTGGAATTGCGCTGTTCGCTGTCCGTGATGCTTTTTTCATGACGGATAGAAGGCTTGATCAGGTTAATGATCTCGCCGATATGGCCGTCTTTAAAATCATCACAAGCCGCCTTCACTGCGCCGCAGGACGTATGCCCCATCACCACAATAAGTTTGCTGCCAAGGTATTTGCTGGCGAATTCCAGGCTGCCTATGGCTTTATCGGAAGCAATATTGCCGGCCAGGCGGACGCTGAAAATATCACCCAACGCCTGGTCGAATAATAACTCCACAGGTGCGCGCGAATCGCTACAGCTCAGGAAAGACGCAAACGGGTGCTGTTTGTCTTTGGTGATCTGGATCAGCGTTTTGAAATCCTTGTCTTCTTCGCGATCTGTGGTGAAGCGGCGGTTACCTTCGATTAGAATATCCAGGGCCTCACGCGCTGTCATTTTGTCGCGGTCTAGTAATGGGTGCTTATACATATAAATATCCTCTAACGTTATTGTTTTACAGCAAGGCCCGAAAGCCCTGCATAGTTAATGCCCCAGCAAATGCTTGGGCGGATTGAAGGCAATGGTTTCTACATCAATATTCTTCAGCCTGGCATGTTGTATATAGCCGTGAATGAATTCCACCACATCGTAAGCAATCGCTTTGCTGTTGGTGCAATCGATCACGACTTTACTGTTTGGCGGAATGGATTCCAGTACCTCAAGAATGCTGGCTTTGTTAAAGAACGACACTTCTTCCGCCAGCACCAGCTCAAACACCTCCTTGCCATCCCTGGTGGTGCGTGTCTGCTTGATATAGTGCGAATTGCGGTAGCTGTGATGCAAGGTGAAAAAGATCGCGACTACCAGGCCCAGGCCGATACCGGTCAGCAGATCGGTGAATACGATCGCCACGATAGTGACTATAAATGGAATAAACTGTTCCCAGCCCAAGTCGTACAGTTGCTTGAACAGGCTAGGTTTAGCCAGCTTGTAACCAACCATGATAAGAATGGTTGCCAAGCTGGCTAAAGGAATCAGGTTAAGGAAGCTGGCAATGGTAATCGCACTCAGCAACAGCCAGAAGCCATGTAACACGGAAGATAATTTGGTTTGCGCGCCAAATGTGATATTGGCACTACTGCGTACAATCACCTGTGTGACAGGTAATCCACCGATCAGGCCTGAAACGATATTGCCCAACCCTTGCGCCTTGAGCTCACGGTTGGTGGGTGTCACCCGTTTCAAAGCATCCAGTTTGTCCGTAGCCTCCACGCACAACAAAGTTTCCAGGCTGGCTACGATCGCAATCACCAGGGCTGTTTTAATCACCGCCGGTTGTGCAATCTGGCTGAAATCGGGATGGGTAAAGAAACTGGTGAATTCACCCAGGCTGCCAGCTACCGGCAAACGCACGATCTGGTCTTCCGCCAGTGAAAAATTCAACCAGCCGCGCATAAAGGCGATATTGAACAGGATCCCGACCAGCACCACTACGATAGGCCCTTGTAACAACTGGAATACGCGGTGTTTTTTAGTCAATACCGTGTCCCACAAAATGAGGATAGCGAATGAAACGGTTGCAATCAACACCGCACCTGGCGTTAACAAATCCCATGCCTGCAAAATATCACTGAAGGTGTTGTGCCCGTCAAAGGCATCATACGATTCATCGCCTTCATAATCGGCATCATAGCCAAATGCATGCGGAATCTGTTTCAGGATGATCAGTAGACCGATACCGGTAAGCATGCCGGTAATGACTGAAGAAGGTACGAAATAGGCAATAAAGCCGGCTTTGAATTGCCCCAATATAAACTGGAATACACCTGCAAGCACCACTGCAGCCAGGAAAACCTCATAAGACCCCAGATTACTGATAGCGGCAAGGACGATCACTGCCAGACCGGCTGCCGGGCCACTGACACCCAGCTGTGAGCCACTGGCCAGGCCGACGATGATACCCCCGACGATACCGGCGATCACACCTGAGAACAATGGCGCCCCTGATGCCAATGCAATGCCCAGACACAACGGTAATGCCACAAAGAAAACTACGATGGAAGCGGGCAAATCCCGGTTTATATGTTTAAACAGATCGAAAAAATCCGACCTTGATGTAGCGGACATAGTGTTTTTCCTTCACAAATAAAACAATTTTTGGTTATATTATTTTGATTAATTATAATTAATTTCTATGATTATGCCACATACATAAAACCCCGCACGTATGCGGGGTCATTAAAGTATTATTCCTTGTAACTAGTCAGCTTTGGGGTAATCAGCTACGTAAGGGCGCTTGCCTATAAAATTCAAGCGGAGCTGCTGGTGTTTATCAAAGCCTTTATCTGGCTTGTCGGTTACAATGCCCGCACCTTCCCACTTATCTTCAGGGCTCTGCTGTTTTACCGCAGGTGCCTTGGAGTATGGTCGCTGGCCGCCAAAGTTTTTCAGATGTAAATTCCGTACATCATTATCGGGTGTCTGTGTTTCATCAGCATATACATTCGCCAGCAAGCCTAATGAAAACAATATCACTAATAATCTGCTCATTTCTATACTCCTTTATCGTTAAATCCGCTAAGCAGCCTTCTTGCATATTAAGTCAGGCTTACAATCATTATGTTCCACTGACCTTACACAACCCTGACTATAATGGGCGCTTACCGATAGAATGCATTCTCAACATTTGCAGATGTTTCTCTTTCTGCTCTTGGCCTGTGGTCAGGGAAGCACCTTCCCAAGCCTGGTTCTCACCTGTCTTATTGGCGATCACCACTGGTTGCTGGTAAGGGCGTTTGCTCAGGAACTGCTGATGGTGAATCTTTTTTTCCACATTTACTTCATCATCCTGGGCTTGCACTGGTAAAACAGCTACCAAACCAAGTACCATTACTACTGCAGCATAAACGTTACGCATATTATTTCTCCTGTTCATTGTGTTGTGACATTTAAGAATCGGCTTTGTTTAACTGATTCATCATGGTGTGCATTTTGGACCTTGTTCGGCAACAAAAAATCTACCGATATAGGTAGTTCGGTATATACTTAACGGCATATGCCGAATGACAGCCCCCTTCCAGAAGCCCAAAGTGCATTTGCGTTGCGTAGCGCCCTGAAACAAAACCAGACGCAATTGGCGCAGGACAAATTATTTGAAAAATTCGGCCAGCAATTATTCATTTCAGGCTGGTCTACAGAATTATTGCAATGGCTACTGGATGAGATATGCCTGCAGTTTGGTGCCCAGCATGGCTTGATCAGCCAGCAACACGGGGGTGCATTGAAAATCCTGGCCCAGCGCGGCAAAAGTTTTCCGGTAGGCGCGCGTATCCCTATGCTTGGGGTGCTTGGCCAATGGTTGAAAGAACCTATACGCTTTGAAGTGCACCAGCAATATGTACCCAGCTTATGGACATTAGCTCCCGCGGCAGAAAACCAGGCAGGCATGCTGTGTTACCATCTACCCATCGCCTGCCAGCAACGAGCGGTCGGCTTGATGGCACTGATCACAGGTAACCCATTAAGTCAGAACAGCTTGCAGACGCTGTATAGCCTGTGCGGCATGCTGGGGTTTGCCTTGCATGGGCAGGCGCAGGCAAGCGCGGTGATTGATGACAGCTATGCGCAAAAACTCACCCCGCGCGAGCGGGAAGTATTTGCATTACTGCCATCGGGCGCCAGCAATGCCGTGCTGGCCACCAAACTGGGGATATCGCCCGGTACCGTCAAAATCCATATTGAACGCATACTCAGCAAGCTGGAATTAAATGACCGCACCCAGGCCGCAGTCAAAGCCGTTGAGGCTGGATTCAAAAGTGACGGGCTGTGACTGCCATGACAGTACGTAATCTGCAGGCATTCAGTTACCTCAACCAGCTTTGGCAGGATGCGCCCCTGACCATCAAGGGCATCATATTAAATACCTTGCCGCTGACTGTATTACTGGCTTCACTGGCGCTGATTTTCGAGAGTGAGCAGCAGGCCGCCCTGCTTGAACGGCGGGTGCAGAATGCTCTGCAAATCCAGCAGGATATCCAAACCCTGCAAACCCAGTTACTCGAAGCTTCTACCGGCGTGCGTGATTATCTGCTGACGGATAACAGCCAGTTCCTGTCCGGTTATGAAAGTGCGAAAGTCGCCATGCCGCAGTTGCTGGATTCGCTGGAAAAAAGACTGGATGACCAGGCCCAGCAGAAGTTACTGCTGGTGATCCACCCGCTGGTACAAAAAAACCTGAATGACCTGGCAGCACTGGCAAGCAACACCGAGAAGGAAGCGAACGAAGAACTGATCCGTAAATTCAGCTCACAGGGTGCAGCGCTCAATCAGCTGCGCGCGCATCTGGACCAGATGAGTTTGCGTGAGTCGCGTATTGTCGAGCAGGATAAAAAAGAAGTCATTTACGAGCGTAAACGTAACCTGCGCATCACCCTGATGGCGGTGATTGCTGGTGTGGTAGGTTCGCTGATAGGTGTATGGGTGTTTACGCAAACGATTGTGGCACGCGTGAGGACCATACGGGACAGTGCCATCCATCTGGTCAAAAGCGAGCCGCTGGCACTGCCCAGTATCAGCCAGGATGAGCTGGGTGAGCTGACCATGGAGCTGGAACACGCCTCGCAATTACTGAAGAAAAGTGCGCAGGAAGCCCACCAGGCAAGAGTGGAGGCTGAAGAAGCCAGCGCGGCGAAAAGTAATTTCCTGTCGCGTACCAGCCATGAGTTGCGCACGCCGCTGAACGCGATTCTGGGCTTTGCCCAAATCCTAGAAAACGACTTGCCGGATGGCCGCCAGAAAGACAGTGCGACGCTGATCCACAATGCCGGCCAGCATTTGCTTAAACTGATTAATGAGGTACTGGATATATCGCGTATCGAAAGCGGTGATATCGGCATGTCCATGGAAGTCATCGCGCTCAATCCATTACTGGAAGAGGCATACCACTACCTGAAGCCACTGGAAAAAGTCAGGGACATGAGTATGGAAACCCGTTTTGAACCTGGCTTAAAGGTACGTGCTGACCGCCAGCGTTTACTGCAAGTGATCCTGAACCTGCTGGCAAATGCACTGAAGTATGGCCCGGAAAATACCCCGGTCACCGTCAGCGCCTATCGCCAGAACAACCAGATCCGCGTCGAAGTACACGACCAGGGAAAAGGCATTCCGGCGGAACACCGTTCACGGCTGTTTACGCCGTTCGACCGTCTCGGCGCCGAACGTACGGTCACTGAAGGCACCGGGCTGGGCCTGGTACTTAGCAAGCAACTGATGGATGCCATGGGCGGCGAGATTGGCGTGGCGGAAGATAAAAGCATGTTCTGGTTAAGCTTACCGGCCTGCGAAGAAGATATTCGCAACCACGCATCAGCGATCACTAATGACGAACTGGATGTGCAGGTGTCGGCAGCCATGTCGGCTACCACGCGTAAACGCCATATCCTGTATGTGGAAGATAATCCGAGCAACCAGGCGCTGATGGAAGCCATCATCAGCAAGCACCGCCACCTCAAGCTGCATATTGCGGCCAGCCTGCAAGGCAGCATGGTGTGGCTGCGGGACATGACGCCTGACCTGCTGCTACTGGATTTGAACCTGCCCGATGGCTCAGGCGAATTACTGATCCAGCATATCCAGTCTGACCGTGAACACCTGCGTGACATACCACTGGTGATCCTGAGTGCCGACGCATTGCCGGAAACCATACACCGCTTACAGGCGCTGGGTATCACCCATTACTTCACCAAACCCTTAAATGTCGCCACCTTTAACCAGTTACTGTTGAAACTGCTGCCAGAACCGGCACCGTAACTATTGAATACTGAATATTGAACACTATGAATATTGAACAACTGCGCGCCTCTAAAATACTCATCGTGGATGATGCTGAAGCCAATCTCAGGTTGCTGGAAGAACTGCTGACCAAAGAAGGCTTTGAGCAAGTCATCAGCACCACCGATTCCACTAAAACCATGGACCTGGTCAATGCCTTTCAACCTGATCTGATCCTGCTGGATTTAATGATGCCGGTACTGGATGGCTTTGCCGTACTGGATCAGCTATCGCACCATGTCGGCCCGAATGAATACCTGCCGGTACTTGTACTGACTGCTGATGCCACCATCGCTACGCGCCGTAAAGCGTTGGCACTTGGTGCGAAAGATTTTCTGACCAAACCATTCGATCCGATGGAAGCTATGCTGCGCGTCTGGATATTACTCGAGACGCGCTGGCTGTTCACGCAATTGAAACAGCACCAGCCCAACCTGCAGTTACCAGGTTATGCCAGCTGAATCATTCGCTGGCAGCGGATACCTGGTAAGCGCGCTTGCTGAGATACTGCAGATTGCTCAGTTTACGCAATTGCTGTTGCTCAGTAGCGGTTTGTAAACTGGCACCTTCCCATGCCTGGTCAGCTTTCTCAACTGAAGGTACTACTACTGCCCTTCTGGCGATATTCTGGTCAAGCGTTGACTGGTCAGCAATCGCAGATCCTGCAAAGGCCAATGCCAGCATACCGACTACACCATATATATTGACTGTTTTCATTGCTCGCTCCTTTATTGACACTTTATTGTTGCCGCCTTCATGAGACGGATACCATGCTGACCACTCTAGCGCTTCCGCCTTACATCAGCCTTTCACTTCGCTAGCCTTTTTTAGGCACAAACTCTCTCTGTTGCCTCGTGGTTTTATTCAGCTTGGATTAAGCATGGCGCAGTATTCTGAAAACTCTTTACAGACAGACGGAGATCACGATGGAGAACTTAAAACATAAATCAGCCGGCTTTTTGATCATGGCTGTGCTTTGCAGTCTGATGGCAACTCAACCAGCCTGGGCAGATGACGATGATGAAGACGATATCCAGAAAATGACAGAAACGGCCAAAGCCTTTGGCCTGATCACCTGGGAAGACGCAAAAAGCAAAGCGCTAGCGGCCAAACCCGGTGTCGTCAAGGAAGTCGAATTGGAACGTCGCAAATTCAAATCCGGCTGGGATTACGAAGTCGAGATAGTCGATGCCAATGGCGCCGAATGGGAAGTGTATATCGATGCTAAAACCGGCAAGGTGAACAGTGTTAATCGCGACTGGTTTTAGCGACTGGTTTAGCCTATGCACAACAGGCTAAACCCGTTGTGCGTTGATCAAGATCGACTGAGAGGCATCGTGCCCGGTTTATACCGGCATGATGCTTAACTGGACGCGCAAGCCGCCCAGCCGTGCCGAATGGTCCAGCGATATACTGCCATGATAGTGCTGCACTATATCCTGCACGATCGCCAGGCCCAATCCGCTGCCAGGCTTGGATTCATCCATACGCATGCCGCGTTGCAGCAGCGTTTCCAGTTCAGGTGCGCTGCTGCCGGGGCCATCATCCTCGACGACTATGGTAATACCATGATGGGTAATGCCAGGATGGCTGGTGATATTCAGTTGCACCTGGCCGCGACACCATTTGAACGCATTGTCCAGCACATTACCCAATAACTCCAGCATATCTTCACGGTCTATCATCAACCTGGTCTGCGCATCATGCTGCCAGGCAAAGGCCACTTGCTTGTCACCGTAAATCTTCTGCAAGGTGGTGATCAATTTTGGTACTTCCAGCTCAATATCTGTCTGCTGGCTGGTATACACATCCCCCATCAGGCGGGCGCGTTTCAGCTCACGTTCCACATCCTGGTGGATCTCTTCTGCACAGCTTTTCATGGACTGGCGTAGCTGCGATATGCCGAGGCGGGACTCATTGTCGAACAGTAATTGCAAATGCGCCAAGCGGGTCTTGAGTGCATGCGCCAGGTTACCGATAGACAGGCGTGAGCGTTTGGTTTTCTGACTGGCGCTTTTTAAAATGCGGTTGAACTCGTTGACCAGCGGCATGACTTCCGCCGGGCCATTGGCATTGATTTGCTGCAATTCGCCGCTGGCGACACGCGCCAGGTTTTCCTTGATCTGCTGCAAGGGGTTCAGCGTATTCAGCACTATCCAGCGTTGCAGTGCCAGCAGAGCCAGCAGTCCCAGTAACGAAAGCGCGCCATAGATGCCGTGAAACACGCGCAGACTGTGCTGCAGATCGACCAGGCTTTCGGCGATGTAAATGGTGATGGTCCGCTGCTGTTTACGGTAACCATGGCCCAGTAACAGCAAAGGCTGCTCTTCAGGGCCGGTGATATGCGTCACTTGTTGCTCACCGACAGCTAGTGGTGCCACCGCCAGGTCTACATCCCAAAGTGAGCGTGACTTTAACGTACGCCCTTCTTCGGTGATCACAATGAAATACCGTCCGGAGAACGGGCGCTGGTATCCACTGGTGACCAGCCGCTGCTCTACCATGGGCTGTCCTTTTGCATTCGCAGACACGCCGGCAAGTAATGCCTCCGCTTCCTGCTGCATACGCTCTGTCATCTGAGACTGTATCAGGTGGTCTATCGTGAATGTGACTACCGCCCATTGCAATGTCAGCAATCCCACCAGGCTCAGCGTCAGGCCCAGGGTCAGTTGCCTGCGTAAAGACTTCATGGCGGATGGCTTTCTGAATGATGCCTGCCAAACACGTAACCCTGGCCACGCCTGGTCTGGATTTTTTCCACACCGACTTTCTGGCGCAAGCGGTTGACATACACTTCTATCACATTGCTGTCCTTGTCTTCATCATAAGCATATACATGCTCGGTCAGCTCGCTCTTTGAGAGTATGCGACCAGGATGCAGCATGAAGTAGCGTAACAGGCGGAACTCTGTGCCTGTCAGCGAGTATGACTCGGCACCCTGCCATACGGTTTGCGTATGTTCATCCAGCCGCAAGCCTTCCATACTCAAATCACCACTCACTAAACCAACACTACGTTTGTGTACGGCGCTGATGCGCGCCAGCAGTTCTTCGATATGGAATGGCTTGGTCACATAATCGTCGGCACCCAGATTAAACGCTTCCACTTTCTCCTGCCAGCTGCTACGCGCAGTCAATACGATCACCGGCATGGCCAGCCCTTCCCCACGCCAGGATGACAGCACCTGCAGGCCAGACAAGCCCGGCAAGCCTAAATCCAGGATAGCCACGTCATAAGGTTCCAGGCTGCCCTGTATCTTCGCCTCACCGCCTTCCTGTATCCAGTCGCAGGCATAGCCGGCAGCTTTCAGCGCCTGCAGGACATTCGCGCCTAGTAATGCATCATCCTCTGCCAGCAGCAAACGCATCAGTCATCCCGCTCCATTTTAAGCAGTTGTCCGGTTTTGGCATCCAGTTTCAGTTCCCAGACCTGGCTGCTTGCATCCAGAATTTCTACTTCATAACGATAGCGGCCATGCTTTTTTTCAAGCTCGACTTCCAGTATCTCACCCGGCTTGTAAGACTTCGCCAGTCTGGATATTTTCTCCAGGCTTAATATCTGGCCTTTTGCCGCCAGCTGGCTGGCACTGGCCGGGCTTTCGCCGGAACCGGCCTTAGGTAACAGCCAGGCGGTCGCCATCAGGCTGAAACATATCATGCACGCAATCATCACGCGAGAAAGGGGCCAGAACTTGCGCATATCGTTCCTTAAATTCGTTAACGTTGATACTGCAATAAACATAAGCAACTAAAAGTGTAGCAGCATTAGCATTAAACCAAGCTGAATAGTCTTGTTCATCCAGTCATCCATCCCCATATCTCTGACTAAGCAAAAAATACATACGAAGATGCATGTAAACGTTACAATACTGAATTGAAGATTTAAACTATGTTGCCAGTTAAACACATGCAATTCCTCACCCATAGTTCCAGCGCCAGGTTACCTACGCAGTATGGTGACTTTGATCTGCACGTATTCCATGACAGCCGCACCAATGTTGAACATATAGCACTGACCTGCGGTGAAATCACACGTTCACAGAATCCGCTGGTGCGTGTGCATTCCGAATGCCTGACCGGCGACGTCTTCGCATCCACCCGCTGCGATTGCGGTGAACAGCTGCATCATGCGCAACGGTTGATCCAGGAACATGGTCACGGCCTGGTGTTGTACCTGAAGAACCATGAAGGACGCGGGATTGGCCTGAGCAATAAAATGCGCGCTTATGCCTTGCAGGACCAGGGGATGGATACGGTAGAAGCCAATGAAGCGCTTGGCTTGCCGGTCGATGGCCGCAGCTACGAAGCAGCATCGGAAATGCTGTCATTCTTTGAAATCAATTCTGTGCGCCTGCTCACCAACAACTCAGGCAAACGCTCGGCACTCGAAACACTAGGTATCACCGTGCATCAGCAAGTACCTTTGCTGACAGAACCTACGATAGAAAACCTGAAATACCTGCAAACCAAATCGATCAAACTCGGCCATATTATTCCTGACTTAATGGGATAAGGCACGAAGCGCGAATGTCCGTGCTTTTGCTTCCTGCATTGCGGTTATAAGCTTTCAATTAAATGTTATAAACGCGGCCAAATGCCAGGTTTATACTGCTTTCTTGTCAAATAAAAAGGAGCAGCCAAGATGAAACCTGAGACAATTTCCATTCATGGCGGGTATTCGCCTGAACCCACTACCAAAGCGGTCGCCGTTCCCATTTATCAGACCACTTCTTACGCGTTTGACAACACGCAGCATGGTGCAGACCTGTTCGACCTCAAGGTGCAGGGTAATATCTATACGCGTATCATGAACCCGACCACGGCCGTGCTGGAAGAGCGTATCACGCAACTAGAAGGCGGCATTGGTGGCCTGGCGCTGGCTTCCGGTATGGCCGCTATCACCTATGCGATTCAAACCATAGCTGAAGCGGGTGATAACATCGTCTCGGTATCCACCCTGTATGGCGGCACTTATAACCTGTTTGCCCACACCCTGCCCAAACAAGGCATTGAAGTCAGGTTTTTTGATTACCGCGATCCCGCATCGCTGGAGAAACTAATCGACAGCCGTACCAAACTGGTTTTTGCAGAGACCATAGGCAACCCGCTAGGTAATGTCGTCGACCTTGCGGCCATCAGCGAAGCTGCCCACAAGCATGGCGTGCCGGTGATCGTCGATAACACGGTTGCCACCCCTATTTTGGCGAGGCCGTTCGAACATGGCGTAGATATCGTCGTACATTCGCTGACAAAATACATAGGCGGTCACGGTAACTCGATCGGCGGCATCATTGTCGATAGCGGAAAATTCCCTTGGGGAGAACATGCTGCACGCTTCCCCAGCCTGAATACACCAGACCCCAGCTACCATGGTGTGAACTATGTGGAAGCACTGGGCCCTGCCGCCTTTATCGCCCGTGCCCGCGTAGTGCCATTACGCAATACCGGCTCAGCCATCAGTCCGTTAAACAGTTTCCTTATCCTGCAAGGGCTGGAAACATTATCCCTGCGTATAGAACGCCATAGCAGCAATGCGCTGGCGATCGCGCATTACCTGAAACAGCACCCGAAAGTGAAATGGGTGAACTATGCCGGCCTGGAAGACCATAAGGATTATCTGCTGGTTAAAAAATACCTGAACGGCCTGGCATCCGGCATCCTGTCGTTTGGCGTGCAAGGCGGTAAGGAAGGCGGCACCAAGTTTATAGATGCACTGCAATTATTCACCCGGCTGGTGAATATCGGCGATGCCAAAAGCCTGGCTTGCCATCCGGCCACCACCACGCACCGGCAACTAAATCCTGAAGAACTGGCAAAAGCCGGCGTCAGTGAAGACCTGGTCAGGCTCTCGGCTGGGCTTGAACATATTGATGATTTGATTGCGGATCTGGAGCAGGCGCTGGCGCAGGTTTAGTATTTTCTACCTCCGCTTTGACGCACTTGCAGATTCAGCATAAGGTATCCGGGAAGCGCCATCTTCTGGCGCATCCTGAAAGGAAAACAATTGCAGCCTGTCCGTGCATTTATCATCAGCATTTTTATATCAACTTTTGCCACAGTTTTTTCTACTGCCGCATTTGCTGCCGAAGCGTATATCGGCCAATTCCTGTTTAAATACGATGGCGGCAATGTTTATCGGGTCACCGTCAATGACGCCAAGTCTTGTCCTGGCAATGCATACAAGGCGCTGAAAAAGGGGCGAACGGCGTAGAAAAACCTGAGCGATTTAAAGTCGCTGATCAGATTTATTTTGTGAGCTGGGTGGAAAAAACCGGGATCAATATGTCGCAGGTCATCAATCTGGGCACCCGCAAAGTGTATTCAACGATCACTGACCACAAAGAACGCTATGTTCTTGCTGGCGATATTGTGCGCGAGAAATAATTTGCCATGGGCTATGTGAGAGATGATAGTTTAGAACTTTTCCTGTAAAGCCGTCATCAGATTGCAGGCAGGCTTTGATTTGCTTTGATCATTTTACTGATACGGATAGCATTTCCCTATGATGGATCTTCTTTTGGAGAAAAATATGAAAAATATTCTTGCGTTCTCTCTGGTGCTTGTTTCAAATGCAGCTTTCGCCAATATCGTCGTGCCGCTGAACGTGGTGGATGAAAAAGGCGTAGGTGCGAATGCGGGTAAAGTCACTATTTCCGAAACCAGATATGGCCTGGTGTTTACGCCTGAGTTGCAAGGCTTGCCAGCCGGGGTGCATGGATTTCATATACACCAGAACCCAAGCTGTGACCCCAAGGAGAAAGACGGAAAAATGACAGCAGCAGGTGCCGCAGGTGGTCATTATGATCCTGACAATAGCAACAAACATGATGCGCCCTGGGGTGATGGCCATCTTGGTGACCTGCCTGCCCTGTATGTGAATGCCAATGGCACTTCTACTCAGCCGGTACTGGCACCACGCCTGAAACTCAGTGATGTCAGTGGCCGTGCCCTGATGGTGCATGTGGGTGGCGATAACCACTCCGATCACCCGGTGACATTGGGTGGTGGCGGTGCGCGTTTTGCCTGTGGCGTCATCAAATAAATGTGATCAGATAAGTGTGATTAAATAGCGCTGTTTAAATAACTGCATAGCCACTTGATCCTGGAGGACATACCACCATGGCCGCTGACAGAACGCTGAGTACCTCGCGAACGCTGCCCTACACACCCAAAGAAATATATGGCGCCTTTGCTTCCGCTGAACTTCTGGCAGCATGGTGGGGGCCGGATGGCTTTTCAAATACGTTCGAGATATTCGAATTCCGAACAGGCGGCCGCTGGAAATTCGTGATGCATGGCCCTGACGGAACAAATTACCCTAATGAAAGCGTTTTCAAAGAGCTGGTCACGAATGCCAAGGTAGTGATCCATCATGACTGCCCGCCTTACTTTACGTTAACCGTTGAACTGGCACCCGTCACGGATGGCACGCATTTAAGCTGGCAGCAGGTGTTTGAGGATGCCGCCACTGCCCAGGCGGTGAAGCAAATCGTGGGACCCGCCAACGAGCAGAACATTAATAGACTGACGCAAGTGCTGAGTAAAGTCGCCACCCCCGAATAATGATTTCTGGTAGATGGATTTTTTAAACTCTCAAGAAGATATCACGTGTCAGACACAGAAAAAATCAAAGGCCCAGCTTCTTACTTCCCTTCGATAGAAAAGAAGTATGGGCAACCGGTTGAGCACTGGTTCAGCATCTTGCGAGATGCAGCGAACCTCAAGCATATAGAGTTAGTGAACCTGCTCAAGTCAGAGCACGGCCTGGGG